>OBKH01000008.1_pt1 | contig 131729 bp, 103 predicted proteins | sample 1496241 | NCBI WGS metagenome assembly OBKH01 (sample SAMN03273953, study PRJEB22546) | soil metagenome | isolation source: rice field elevated CO2 plus elevated temperature | place: India: CRRI Experimental farm Cuttack,Odisha-753006 | collected 2013-12-17 | reverse complement strand
GAATTTCTTGACGACCATAGAGCATTGGAACCACCTGATCCCATCCCGAACTCAGCAGTGAAACGATGCATCGCCGATGGTAGTGTGGGGTTTCCCCATGTGAGAGTAGGTCATCGTCAAGATTAAATTCCGAAACCCCTATCTGCAGATGCAGGTAGGGGTTTTGTCGTTCTGGACCAGTCAAAAATCATCAGCCATAAAAAAGCCGGCCCCTGGACTCAGAGGCTGGCTTTGTAGCAGCAACCGAAGTGGTCGGCTGGCAGCGAAGCAAGCCCAGCCTTATGCAAACACCTTCAACACATTATTCATCGCATCATCGGCAAAGCCCTGAACGAAATCCTTGAACCCAGGTAGCGCATCAGCACCCCCCTGTGCAGGTTCGGCAATGATCGTCCAAGTGGCCCGCGATTGACCTGCTCCCAGTGATTCCACGTTCATGGCCGCCCACAAATTGGCAACGCCCAAGGTGTTGTAAATCGTGGTCCAAGTCATGCTCAGAGCCTGGTCGTCTCGGGAGTTGAGTTGCTCGACCACCAGGTTGCCGTCCCTGAAGAACTTCTTGCGTAGGGACGACACGCCCTCGCCGGTCATCTCGATGTGCGACAGCGCCGGGATGAATTGATCGAAGCCGGCGAAGTTGCCGACCACGGCCCAGACTTTTGCGGCATCGACTGGTACTTCCACCGAGGACACCACCTGGCAGCCTTGCGGGTTTTTGATCAGGGTGTCGGGTTGCAGAGTGCTCATGGTTTTTCTCCGTTCTTGGTTGGGATGGATCAGATGAAATTGATTTCTTTGAGGTAGTCGCAACCGCGTCGCAGCAGCGCAGGGGACTTTTCCGGGTAACACGCGCCCATTTGCCGAACGCCAGCCTTGGCGTTGTCATGGCCGATCATGGAGATGTCGCCGATGTCTTCCTCGAAGCCATTGAGGTAGAAACCCAACACCCCGAACAACGCGTTGTCGCTGTCGACCCGACCCAGTTGTTGCTGCCAATCGGTGACACTGACCAGGGAAAATTCGCGACCCGCTTCGCGAAAGGAGGCAACGTAGGTGCCCCAATCCAGCGGTTCGGGGTTGTGCAGGTTGAACACCGGCCTTTGCGGCTGATAACGGCTGGCATGAAAGGCGATAAAACGGGCGAGGAAATCCACCGGCATCAGGTCGAAATTCAGCGCGAATGCCGGCACCTGACCGAGCTGGATCGACCCCTTGAGCATCAGCATCAAACGGTTCTTGTGCGGCTGGCACACGCCTGTGGCGCTGTTGAAACTGATGTTTCCGGGGCGATAGAGATTGACCCATACCCCGCGCTCCCGCGCGCGCTCAAGAATCCGTTCGCCGACCCACTTGGACAGGTTGTAGCCATTCTTGATGTAGATCGGCGGGGTATGTGCCGCGGGTAACTCAAGCACCCGACCTTCGGCGGAGATGGTGCTCGAGGCCGAAAGCGTCGAGATGAAGTTGAAGATCTTTTTGCTACGCCCTTCGCACAGTCGCAGGCACTCGAAAATTGGCTCGACGTTATCCCGCGCCAATGACTCGTAATCGAGCACGTGATTGACGTTGGCGGCGTTGTGCACCAATGCACCGAACTCTCGATCCAGCCGCTCATATACATCAGCGGCCAGCCCCAGCTGGGGACGTGTGATGTCCGCTGCGTATACCGGAACCCGACTCAGGTCCAAATGCTCCAGACGGTTTTCCCGTAGCGCCTGGGCAAACCGTTCGGGAGCCGGTTGCCCATCGCTGTCGCGCACCAGGCATGCGACTTCACTGGCACCCCACGCCAGCAGCGCTTCGACAATATGGACGCCGACAAAACTGTTGGCACCGGTGACGATGACTTTATGCACATCACCCAGGCGGTTGGCGGGCAATGGCTGCACCTCCAGTTCGCGCTGGACATCGGCCATGGCTTGCGGGCTCAACACCTCTTCGCTTCCGGAGCCGCGAACCAGCGTCGCCAGCTTGGTGATGGTGGGCTGCTCGATGAAGCGGTTGATCGAAATACTTCGACCGAACTCCTCGCGTAAACGCAGGAGCATGCGTGACAGCAGGATCGAGTGACCGCCCAGATTGAAGAAGCTTTCGTCGGTGGAAATATCGCTGCCCGGCATCTCCAACAGCTCGGCCCAGATCTGCAGCAACAGCGCTTCATCGGCATCGAGAGGCAAGCGTCGCGGGGTGCTTTCGCTGACGGTGATCGGCAGTTCCAGCAGGGCCTTGCGATCGATTTTGCCGTTGCTGGCGTACGGCATGCTCGCCATTTCGGTCCAGGCGATGGGTTGCATGTAGTCCGGCAAGTGCTGCGCCGCATGGGTCTTCAGTGCCTGGCGAGCGGCACCGATTCGATCTTCCTGAGGCTGGGCGAGGAAGGCCAGAATCCGTCGCTGGGCGTCGATGACCACCGCCACCTGCCGGTACAACTGACTGTCGCGCAGGCAGCGTTCGATTTCCTCCGGCTCGACCCGGAAGCCGCGAATTTTCACTTGATTATCACGCCGTCCGCACAGCTCGACCCCCTCAGGCGTCCACTTCGCCATGTCGCCGGTTCGGTAGGCGCGCAGGCTTTGGCCATTGGGCAGGCTCAAGGTCAGATAACGTTCGGCGGTCTGCTGTGGATTGTTCAGGTAACCCAGGCAAACACCCGGTCCGACGATGAACAACTCGCCAACGGTCTGTTCGCTGACAGGCTGCAAGTCTTCATCGAGAATCAGCACCTGGCTGTTGGCGATCGGACCGCCCAGCGACCGATTGTTATCGCCGGTCCGCAGTCGTCGCGCCGTAATCAGCACCGTGGCTTCGGTGGGGCCGTACAGGTTGTAGAGCGTGCCTTGGCGGGTCAGTTGCTGGATGACCCAGGGCTCGCAGACATCGCCGCCGGTCATCACGTGATCGAGGCCTAGCAGTTGCTCCAGCGGCAGGATGCTCAGCAAGGCCGGTGGCAAAAAGGCATGGCTCAGACGTTGATGGCGGATCAACTCAACCAATTGCAGTGTGTCGCGACGCTGGTCCTCACTGGGCACGATCAACTCGGCACCTTGCAGCAGGGTCGGGAAAATATCGATTAACGAAGAGTCGAAACTCAGCGACGAAAACTGCAGCACCCGACTTTGCTCGGTCAACTGCACATAGTCGGCGTACCACGCCGTGAAGTGGGCGAGATTGGCCTGGCTGAGCAGCACGCCTTTGGGGTGACCCGTCGTGCCCGACGTGTAGAGCGCCATGCACGGTGCGTCGTGATTGGGGCGTTGGTGCATCAGCGGTTGATCGGGATCCGCGTCATCGACATCGATAAGGGTAATGTCCAGCCCCGGCATTTCTGATGAGAGCGGATGTTGCCCGTCATGCAGCAGCAAGACCGCGCCGGCGTTCGACAGGATGTATTGCTGACGCTGCAACGGATGGCTCGGCTCCAATGGCAGATACACAGCGCCGCAACCGAGAATCGCCAGAATTCCCGCGTACAACGCGCTGCATTTGGGCAGGCAGATACCCACCACAATGGGGCCTGGATGCCGGCCCAGCAGCGGCTGCAAACGCTGGGCGATGGCTCGGCTGTGGTTATGCAGTTGGCCGTAATCGAGTGATGTGCCGGCAATGTTCAGCGCAGGGCGATCAGCAGACTGAATCAATCGCTGCTCCAGCCGCTCGATGATTGGCGTCTGTGCCAAATGCAGCAGGCGCGGTTCATCGGTGGCATTGAGCCGATGCACAAAGGCCAGGCTCTCGAGAAACAGCAGACTTTCCACGCGCTCGAAGGGCGCCGAAGGGGTGGGACCGGCCAGCAAAAAACAGTCGGCGTCCCTGGAGAAGCGGCTGACCAGCAGGGCCGCGTGGTCCACCAGTTCCGCTACGGCGCGCAGACGCAAGGACTGGCCATTGCCCGAGGGTTCATCGGCTATCGGGACGCGGCTGACCAGCGTGCAACCGTGCCGGCACAGCAAGTCCAGCGACGGCAGCCCGGAAGCGCCCGGTAAACCGATGCCCAGTTGCAGCGTCAGTCGCGGTACATCCTTGAAGCGCTGAACCGTCAACGTGGCATCGTCGATCAACAAGTCCACGGGCTTTGGCATCAGCGCATCGCCGGCCTTTACCCGCATCAGTACATGACCGTGTTGTTCGAGTTCCAGCGCCAGGTCGGTCAGGGCCTGGCTGTGTCCAACGAGCAATATGTCGAGACGTCTCATGTTGGCTCCTCCTCAAATCAGGTAGTCGCTCAAGGCGCGTTGCACGCACGGCGAATCCAGCAGCGAACTGCTGTGGAAGAACCGCACGATGTTGGTCACCAACGGGTGATGGCGATTGATCGGGAAGGCCAGCCCCGACACTTCGCGCCTGAGGGCGTGCCGCGCCGTGTCGCTGATCTGCAAGGCGTTGATCAACCGGAGGTCGAAGGACTTCTGGATGTCGTTGGTCAGGTAGTGGCCGATGAACACCGGCAGGATCCGTGCGATGCATTGGCGGTCTCCTTCGCTCGCGGTGTGCCAGTAGATACGCACCATCCGCGACCAGAAGCCGGAGTGCCGGCCTTCGTCCAACAAGTGATCGGCCATCAAGCCCTTGATCGACTGCTTGACCGTATCGTCCTTGGCGAAGGCCGCCACATCGCCGGTCACGGTGTTTTCGGCGATGGCCACGCAGATCAGCTCCACAGCGCCACGCAGGTGCTGCGGCGCGAGTGCCACGGCCGTCGGGATCGCACGGCTCAGCTCGATTTCACCCGGCAGTTCGATGGGGGCAATGCCGGTCATGGCGACCGTCTGCTGCATGAAATCCATCGCCACCAGCGCGTGGTAATCCTCGTCCACGACGACGGTCATGGCGTCATAGCGGCAGGCGAACGGGAAGGCCACGTCGAAGCGATTCTTGGCGATGCTGCGGGCGGTCTTGTCGACGATCTCGGTTTCGAAAATCACCACGTCGTTGATGAATTTGTAGAGCGTCTGCACCAGGGCGAAGTCGCGCTGTTCCGGGCACTCACGCTGGAAGCTATCACTGAGCACCAGCGGTTGGCGGCTTAATGGGTAGATCAGTTTGTCGTCGTTCTCCAGCACGCGACGCGGGCGGGTGCGAATGGTCGCGCGGCTTTCCCAGGCGTCGGCGAAGGATTGGTAGTCGGCGGCGTTCATGCGTTCACCTGCGATAGGTGTTCGCTCATGCTCAGGCGCAGGCCGTCCCACAGAGCGATGCGGCTTTCCACCGCGGCGATGGCGCTGGCATACACGTCTTCCTGCCGTTGCGGATCACCATCGACCAGCCGGGCCAGGAGTTTTTCCGCGGCCGGGCCGTGGTCTTCGGAGTCGACTTCAATGTGTCGTTGGAGGTAATAGCGGAAGGTCGGCTCCTGTTCGATGCCGATGCCCCAATCGTCGAGAATGCGCTGGAACATCTGCGGAATGACGCTCTCGCGGCCATGTAGAAACGCTGCCGCCACGCTATGGCCTGGCGCATGTAGCGCGGTGTGCAGCGTATGGCGTACAAACCGAGCCGCCGCTGGATCGACGTTCACGCTTTGCAACGCCACGTCGTAACTCACGCCTTCTTGTTGCAGCGCGACGAAGTGCTCGATGGCGGAGGTGCTGGCGCCGACTTCACGCATCGCATCCAGATACAGTTCGAAATGGCTGTAGTGACCATGGACCGGGCGGTCGTCGGACTCTTCGCCCAACACGATCTCATTGATTAACCGAGCGGCCTGTGGATCTTGCGGCGGCAGCCACGGCAGTTGGATGCACGTCAATTCCTGCTGTAGACGCTTGGTCAGGGACATGAAGTCCCACACGGCAAACACATGGGTTTCCATGAAGCGTTGCAATACAGACAGTGAATGTATTTCCGAAAAAATCGGGTGTGAACCAAGCTCGGCTTTCTTCTGGTTGAGACGGTCTTTAGTTGGTTTCATGGGCGAACCTCTAAATATTCAGATGGACTGTAGTTGTGCACTAACTGTTGATATTGTTTTTCTGTTGGCGAGGGCGTACCTCAAATGAATTGATCTGTTTAGTTGCATTTGGACCAGCGTTATATGGTGCTGCCGTCGGTGTGCATGGGCGGCGTGGAAAAAACTAGTACATAAATTAAGTGTTGAGCAAGTTATTTCGTTGGATTTTTAAAGTTAAACTTTCTCGGGTGCGAGAAGTTTCAATAAAACTTCTTATATAAGTTTTATTGGCATGTCGTTGCTCCTTCCGTCTTATATAAGTCAGAATTTAAATAAAGAGTGAATGCCTCACTCGCAGCAACTTTCTGATCTGAATGATTGAGGTGATTTGACTAAGGGAGAAGTGTCGGGGGTGACACCGACTCTTGCGCTCCCGTGGCAAGGCTCCTTCCGTAGGTTTCTGGTGCGAGGACTGCTCCGCAGTTGCGGCGCTTCACCCGTTCATCGTTCGTTGTCGACCCAAGAGTGAGCGTAATTCAAGGCAGCCGCTATCACTGAGGTGTGCGGATGGGAAAGGGAGGTAGAGGCGGGAAATTTGTAAGGGATCGTTCGCTTTCAGGTACTAAAGAAACCGTGTGCAGGTTTTGTGGCCGCTGCGCAGCCCGGCGAGAGCAAGCTCCCTCGTCACAGGCCGATCGGTTTCACTTGGAGGTTTTTATGTTCTGGGCTTCAAGGCTGCCCAGGTAGCGAGTAATGACTTCGACCCCACGATTGAGGTGGTTTTCCAGAAGCGTCACTGACCTTTCGACGTCCCGGTCTTCGGCGGCCCGCAGCAGTGCCCGGTGATCTTCCTGGGATAACTGGCCCAGGCCCATGGCTTCCAGATTGAAGCGCAGGAAACGCTCTTCTTCGTTCAACCCGTCTTCGACCAGTGTCAACAGCCGGCGATTGGAGGCCTTGCTGTAGAGCGACATATGGAACAAGCGATTGAGTCGACCGATTTCGGTGTAGTCCTTTTCCGTTTCCAACTCGTCGATGTAGCGGGAGGCCTGGGCGAGATCCTCGTCTTCGAGCAAGGGAATCGACAAGCGCAGCGCTTCGGACTCCAGCAGGATCCGCAGTGCATAGGTTTCAGCGGCGTCGCCTTGCACCAGCGGCGCCACGACCGCGCCTTTATGGGCGACCACGTTGAGCAGTGCCTGGGCTTCGAGTTGGCGCAGGGCTTCGCGAACCGGCATGCGGCTGACGCCAAACAAGTCGGCGAGGTCTTGCTGGCGCAAGGCCGTACCGCAGGGAATACGACCGTCGAGAATGGCTGAGCGCAGGGTTTGTTCTATCACTGAGCGTGCCAGATGAGCGGGAATCGGCCCGTTGACCTTGATACTGCCGAGAGGGTTGGGCTTTTGTGTCACTACTACGCACCCTGATTGATTGAGGTTTTTGGATCCAACTGACACTAGTGACTGCCGGACAGGTTGTCAAACGCCCAACATAGGGGGCTTTGTCTTAGTCTAGCGCGTGGTCATTGATCTCAGCGTGCCATTGTTTTTTAACGGGCGAACCGACACCATCAACCGACGTTCTCCTGACTACCCTGGATGCCTTGCATTGGCGGTACGTTTCCCGATCTCCCGGATATTGCGCTGTCTGTGCGGCGCCTTGCTCCTGGCCGGCGTGCTGCTGGGCGGGGTGCATGCCGATTGGGATTTTTCCCTGATCAGCGGTCGGGCGCGGGCATTGTACGGCCCTTTGGGCGAAGGTCAGCAGCGCATTGATGATTGGCAACACTTGTTGGCCACCCAGAAGCAGGTCAGCGAGCTGGACAAGCTCAATGCGGTCAACCGCTTTTTCAACAAACAAGTGCGCTACGTCGAGGACATCGACCTGTGGCACCAGGTTGATTACTGGGAAACACCCATCGAAGCCCTGTGGAAGGGCGCCGGCGATTGCGAAGATTACGCGATTGCCAAATATTTCAGCCTGCGCCACCTCGGCGTCTCCAGTGACAAGCTGCGCATTACCTACGTAAAGGCGTTGAGCCTGAATCGTGCGCACATGGTGCTGACCTACTACTCCAGCCCGGACGCCGAGCCGCTGGTGCTCGACAGCCTGATCGACGTGATCAGGCCGGCCAGCCAAAGAAAGGATTTACTGCCGGTCTACTCTTTCAATGCCGAAGGGTTGTGGTTGCCGGGTGCCAAGGGTAATCAGAAGGTTGGTGACACCAAACGTCTGTCCCGATGGCAGGATGTGCTGAAAAAAATGCAGGCCGAAGGATTCCCGGTCGAGACGACCCACTAGGAGCACGCCCACAGATGTCTTTGTTCAAACAACTGTTGATCGCTATCTGTCTGTTTCTGGTCGTCGCCTTCACCGGCAACTTCGTGGTCAGCCTGGAGAGCTCGCGCACCCAATACGTCAATCAACTGCGCTCCCACGCGCAGGACGCGGCGACGGCGCTGGCGCTGTCCCTGACGCCGAACATCGACGACCCGGCGATGACCGAGTTACTGGTCAGCTCGATCTTTGACAGCGGTTATTACGCGAGCATCCGAGTGGTCGATATAGCCACCAATAAAACCCTGGTCGAACGCAGCGGCATGCCGGCCGATACCCATGTGCCGGACTGGTTCGTCAAACTCATTGGCCTGGAACCCGCTGGCGGCGATGCGATTGTCAGTCGTGGATGGGAGCAGGCGGCGCGGGTCGAGGTGGTCAGTCACCCGATGTTCGCACTGGCCAAGCTGTGGCAGAGCGCATTGGGCAGCCTGGGGTGGTTGCTGGGTTGTGGCGTGGTCAGTGCGGTATTGGGCGCGCTGTTGCTGCGTCGGCAATTGAAGCCGCTGGATTACATGGTCCAGCAGTCCCACGCCATTGCCCGTCGCGAGTTTCTCAGCCTGCCGGAATTACCGCGCACGCCGGAATTGCGTCGAGTGGTATTGGCCATGAACCAGATGGTCGAGAAGCTCAAGGCGTTGTTTCAGGAACAGGCCGAACGCAGTGAAAAACTGCGAATCGAGTCCTATCAGGACAGCCTGACCGGGCTGGCCAATCGACGTTATTTTGAGATGCAATTGAACGCACGGGTGAGCAATCCCGAACAGGCCAGCTCCGGTTATTTACTGCTGTTGCGGGTTCAGGACCTGGCGGGTTTGAACCAACGGCTGGGCGGGCAGCGCACCGATCAGTTGCTTCAAGCGGTCGGCCAGCAGTTGTCCCGCGAGTGCGCCAGATACCCGGAAACGCAAAATCTGGTCACGCGGATCCGAGGCGGCGAATTCGCCGTGCTGGCGCCAGGGCTGGTGCGCGAGGAGGCCTTGCAACTGGCGCAGCACCTCGACACCGCCCTGGCCAGCCTGCATGCGACCGGCGCCACGGACGTGGTCTCGGTGGCCGCCATCGGCCTGGCACCCTTTATTCATGGCGATACCCCGCAAGCCGTGCTCGGGCTGGCGGACCAGGCGTTGGCGCAGGCCGAGGGCCAGACTGACTCGAACTGGGTCTGCCTCGATCACAGTGCGTTGGCCGGGGGCGGTGACGACCACCATGCCTGGCATAAGATGCTGGATCAGGCGCTGAATCAGCGGCGATTCAAACTGTATTTCCAACCGGTCGTCGCCAGCCAGGACACACAGTTGGTGCTCAATTACAAAGTGCTTTCACGCTTGATCGACGATGAGGGTCAGAGCATCCCGGCGGGACGTTTCCTGCCATGGCTTGAACGGTTCGGCTGGGCTGCACGACTGGACCGGCTAATGTTGGAGCTGGTGCTTGAACAGATGGACGATCACGAACATTCACTGGCGTTGAACCTGTCATTGGCGACTCTGCAAGATCCGCAAGCGTTGAATGCGCTGTTCGAGACGCTACGTTCGCATTCCAATCTGGGGCCACGACTGACCCTGGAAATCGGCGAAGAGCAATTGCCGGAGCAAGCCGACCTCGCAGACCTGACGCGGCGTTTGCGCGAACTGGGGTTCTCGTTGAGCCTGCAACATTTCGGTGGGCGCTTCAGCATGATCGGCAACCTGGCGAGACTCGGATTGGCCTATCTGAAAATCGACGGCAGCTACATCCGCGCGATCGATCAGGAGAGCGATAAACGCCTGTTTATCGAAGCCGTTCAACGTGCCGCCCACAGTATTGATCTGCCGTTGATTGCCGAGCGTGTCGAAACCGAAGGGGAGTTGGCGGTGATTCGCGAGATGGGTGTGTATGGGGTTCAGGGGCGGTTGGTCGGAGAGCCCAAGCCTTGGGCTTAGGGCATGGGGTGTGTCGTCGTTGATGCCGCCATCGCGAGCTTGTTCGCGATGGCTTCAGTAACGTCAGCGAAGCGTCAGATAAACCCTTCCTCATCATCCTCAACCAGAAGACTCAGCCCACCCAAGGCCTCACGGGCCTGGCTGCGGTCCATGAATTTGGCCTGCGCCGGCGCTGGCAGATCGGTGACCAGGATCACGCCTTTGCTGATCAGCACCTCGATCAAGTCATCGAGTACCCGGATCATTTCCAGGTCACTCTGCCTCAGTTGCTTGAGCTGTTTGATTTGCAGCAGTTGTTTGTGGCTGGTGGCCATGACTTCACTGGCGAACCAGGCCTGCAGGTCAGGGTGGTCGGCCGGAAGCGTTTCCGTGGATTCGGCGTAAGCTTCGGCTTCCACGCGCATCAGGTGGCCTTCTGCATTGCGTTGCACGTAGAACATCAATCATCCCCCAATAGTGAACAGCATCATGCTGTCAGCAGCATAGCCAACATCGCGCCGATGGAGGGTTCAGCGCACATCCCCGAATACTCGTGACCCCGTCACTCACGGCTCCCGGTGAGCTTAACCGTGAACACGTTCGCTTCTAGAGCCCAAGGGGGGCGGCCGTGAAACCTCCCATCATCACCGCATGTCCGCATACGGCGTTATTGGTTCGATCGGCATCGGGAGGTTGCCCTGCCATTCATCGAAGGTGTAACGCAGGTACAGCATCACCCGGCTTGGGGCGTAGCCTTCGCTGTGTTGCAAGGAGATCCCCGAGCCCAAGACCATGTGATCGGTCAGGCGGCGTTCGACCAAACCTTGCACACGGATACTCGCGCCGCTGCTGCTGCTTCCGGCCTTGGTCAGGGTCGTGTCCGGATCGATTTCCAATCCAGCGGCGGCGGCCTGGCTGAACACCTTGCCCGCCGGACCGTCCAGCGGATACAAATCGCTTCCATCGGTTTTTGAGACGGACCAGCCCACCGAACTTTCCAGCAGCGTCGACCAGTTGGCATTACGCCAGGCATAGCTGAAGGGTATGCCGATGGAGTAATACCGTTGTGGACTGTAGTAGCCGCCCTGACCCAGGGTGTACTCGCTCAAGTCTTTGTCGTAACCCCAATACATAAGGGTCAAACCCGTACGCATGCGCTCGTCGGCACGGTCGACCAGTCGGTAATAGTATCCGGTCATGGCTGAAAGCCGCTGATTGTCGACCACGTTCTTGCCGCGCAGCCAATGGCTGCCGAAACTGGCCCAAACACCATCAACACCCCCTTCATCATGGCTCAGACTCAAGGTCACACCATTGCTGGTCACGCCACCCCAGCGCGTACCGGTCACCGGATCGACGGCTCCGGCGTAGGACACCACCGAGTTGCTCATGGGCCGGCGCGAGGCAGTCAACGTCCAGCCAATGGACCTCCAGTCACTGCTGTACGCGACACCACCGAGCCAGTTGCCCACTTCGAAACCTTGCGGCGAATGGCCAAGATCGAGCGCCCATTGATCGTTTTTCCAGCCCGCAGCGAGGCTTGGCCCGCTGGTGCTTAGTGAAGTGCTGGGGCAGCCATTGGGCACCGGCGTACCCGTCGCCTTAACCTGGTACTGCACGGCGCAGGTGCCGAACTGTTCCCGGTGTAAGCCATCGGCGTCGGTGTCGAAGGCGCTGGCGTCAAGGCCCACTTGTTCGGCCTGAACGAAACCCTTGCCCTGAGCGAACGGCGAATCGATACGCAAAATGGTTATCTGCGTCGTCAGGTCGGAGATGCCCGGTGCAGTGTTGTCGGTGCGCCAAGCGTAGTCATGGTAAAGATTGACGGTCGGGTTCTGCTGTTTATAAAGCTCATCGACATCACTGCGCAGGCTTCGCGCCAGCCACTCATCGCTGTCCTTGGCGCGACTGGCCTCGGTCATGGCTATGTTGTCGCGGGGGCTGGCTTGGGCAGGTGAAATCAAACCTGCTGCTGCCATGCTGCGGGCGTAATTATCCAGTGCCTGTTGCGGCTGATCCCTGGCCATCAGACGCGCCGCATCGCGGTAGATCAGCGGATCGGTCTGTGGTGTTTTCAGCAGATTGGCGAACATCGCGGCGGCTTTGTCCTTTTCACCCACCGCGGACCAGGCGTTGGATAGACGTCGTTGCCAGGGCGCAGGTGCCGACGGCGGCACGACGATTTTTTCCAGGCCGGCACGCGCTTGCTGGAGGTGCCCGGTGGCAATCTGCGTTTCGATCAAGCCCAACTGCGCCTCGTCATTTTTCGGCTGGAGCTGGAGCACTTTGCGGTAGTAACGTTCGGCTTCGGCGTAGTCTTCACGCTGTGCCGCCCAGTCGGCGAGGGTGCCAAGATCATCCACGGTCGGGTCACGCAACAATACTGCAATGGCCTGAGGCTCCTGCCCGGCGTTGCGTAGCTGCTCGACTTGCGCCATCAACATCCGACGTTTGATCCGGGTTTCCAGTTCACGCATGTTATCGGTCCAGGCGGCGGCCGGGATTTGCCTGAGGGTGGCCAGCACTTCGCTGTCGCGGCTCTCGTTGGCCAGGTACAGACCGTGGGCGTAACGAGCCTCAGGATTGCGGCTTTGGAGCGCCAGTAATTCACTGAACGCTTTATCAGCCTCTCGCGGTTGCCCCATGGCAATCTCGGCGGCGGCCAGGCGATAGGTCGTCCAGGGATTGTCAGGCTCCAGCAGGCGGATTTTCTTCAGCAGGGACGCCAACTGAGCCCAGTCCGAATGCTGACTGGCGAGGTCAGCTTGCAAATTCAGCCGCTCAAGTTCAATGCTCCGACGCAGGCTGGAAAACTCACGCTGGTTGCTGGCGGGCAAGGTGTTGAGGAAGGCTTCGGCCCGCTCGTTTGACTGGCCACGATACAGTCGGACCAGGGCACGCACGACGCTGCCATTGCCCGGTTCGATCTTGCGCGCCTGTAACAGTAACGCTTCGGCCTCGATTTCATTGGACTCGGCCATAGCGACATTGGCGAGGCCGATCAATGGGTCGGCGGAATCAGCCTTGAGGCTTCGCGATTGTTGATACGCGCTACGCGCCGCCGCATAGTCCTTTCGTTGCAGGGCTTCGTCGCCTTTCTGCAGGATCATCCAGTTGCGCGTGACAGTCTGTAGATCCTGCCATTTGCTGATGTAATCGGTGTCCTGCTCCTTGCTCAGCGCCGTGGAGAACGCCTCGTGTGCCGCCGAGTATTTGCTTTGGCGCATCAACGCGATACCCAGTGCGCCATAAAGGCTTGAGTCTTGCGGATACGCCTTCAAGGCACGGCGCAACAGTCCTTCGGCTGTCGCCGCCTTGGCCGCAGCGTCTGGGGCGTTGTCTTGCTCAAGCAGGCTCTTGGCTTTGACGCCGGCCTGCCAGGCAGGATCGGCCAACAAGCCTTGTTGCAGCGCCAGTTGCTTCTTGGCGTCTTTAGCGAACGATGAGTCCGGGTAATAGTGAATGAATGCCTGCCATGCCTGCGCCGTTTGCGGGCCAACCGGCAATTTGATCAGGTAGTTGTATTCCCGTTCGGCCGCATTGGCGCTGGCCTTGGGATCAGCTGCCAATTGATGCAACACGGCCAGGGCATCGTCGTTGCGACCCTCGGCGAACAATAGCCCGACGAGCATCTGTCGTACGGCGGTATTGCCTGGGTATTCCCGGTCCAGCGCCTGCACATGACCGATCACGGCCGCACGCTCGCCGCTGATGCGGCTGCGTGCGCTCCAGTATTCAAGCGCCGATGCGAGGTCCGGCGGCTCCTTTGCGAACAGCTGCTCAAAGGCCTGGCTGGCTTCTTCGAAGCGCCCGGCAGCCGCCAATAGCCGAGCCTGCTGCAGCTGGCGCAGACCGTCCTGGCTCTGCAGTTTGATCAGTGCCTGAGCCTGGCGCAGTTGCGCGGAGTCCGGGGCCAACTGGCGCAGGCGAGCCAATCGCTGCTCGATCCAGGCGCTGTTCGGCGTTTGCGACTTGTCAGCCAACGCCTGGCGTATTTCGCCCACCAGAACCTGAAGATTGTCCGGGGCAATCAATTTCAACCGCGCCAAAGAGTCGCGAACCAAGTCTTCGCGCTGCAACGCTTCACCGATACGCATCTGTTGAAGCAGCCATTGCTGTTGCTCTTGTTGCGTAACAGGAGCCGTCGCTGCCAGCGCGGCACCGCTCAGGCAGGGCAGCAGCAGTGTGCAGCGCAAGACTAAAACCTTAAGTGCGCTGGTTTGGGGGGCTCTGTTCACTGCGTGCATGTACTCGTCCAGTTCGGTTGAAGTCGCCCATCCTTGTCGAACCGATAGCGCTGTTCGTCCCAGCCCTGGCCAAACATCAGCAGCGACTGGTTGTAATAGGCATCGGCCAATGGCGGCGATTGGCGCAGGCGTTCACGCTGGGCAGACAGTGCTGCCGCCGACGATGCATCGGCGGCCAACAACGGTAAAAGTGCCGCCGAAAACCCGACAGGCCCGGAGCCCTTGTTCTTGCCGGAGCCGGAGTCGACGTGTTCTGGCACATACCCCAGGCGGGCAGTGGCCTCAAGCATGGGTTTGAAGTGATCGAGCAAGTCGGTGCGCCCGGGGGCATCGGCCGCTAACATGCCGAGCCACAGATAGACACGAATCGCGTCGTAGCTACCCTGTGCGCCTTTCCCATCGACTGAAACAACTTTTCCGGCCTGCCACACCAACCAGTCCGGTGCGAAGCCCTTGGGGGCGCCTTCGATCAACAGGCGCCGGGAGTTTTGCGCCACTTCGGCCCAAACCGGTGCGATGAGCGCGAATCGGGACAACAATTGTGGCGGCAGATAGCTGGGGTTCAGGCGCCAGCCCTTGCCGGATTCGAAACCGACGTCCCCTGGCAGCAACATAAGGCCAAGCCCCGGCAGCTTGCGCAGGGTTTGTGCGGCGCTTCGCCACAGCATGTGATTGCCCAACGTCAGATAATCAGGCCTGCGCCACAGGCGACCGGCTTCCAGCAAGCTGTAGGCAATCCACAGATCAGCGTCGCTGGCGTTGTTGTTGTCGAGCACGCCCCATCGACCGTCCTTGTTGAGTCCCCATTCCCAGGCAGGAAGATGACGGCTGAGATCGCCGTCCGCCAGGTTGTTGCGGGTCCAGGTCAACAGCTGGTCAAAGCTTTCCCCATCGTTGGCCACCAACGCAAAAAACAGCCCGTAGCTCTGCCCTTCAGACGTGGTGATTTGCTGCGCAGAGGACGTGTCTATAACCCGCCCATCAGCGCTGATCATGTGCTGCTTGAAGTTTTCCCAGGCCGGCCAAACACACTGGCTCGCACCCTGCGCGGGCCATGCCAGGATGGGTAGAACCGCCGCAAGAAGTCGCGACCGGGCATTTTTCACCGACTTATTCTTCATAAGCCAGACGACGACGAGCGGCCCATTTCAGGATACGCCAGGTCAGGAATGCGCTGAGCAGTACGCCAGACACCGCGAGAAATGCGATCAGGATCGGGTGCTCGGACAACTTGAACCAGAGCATCAGCCACCAGGGCAGACTGCCGACGTAATAGTGGTCGCCGACCATCTGGCCCTGAACGCCACTGCTACGGATCAACACCACCGAGCCCGCGACCGCGTCCATCTTGCCGCTGTCATTGAGCGTCTCGCGCAATAACTGGAAGCCCGCATCTTCATTGGCCAACAGGGCCACAATGCTGCGTTGTTCGTGGGACGGTGACTGCATGCCGACGATTGCAGCAATCGGGCCTTTGGCTGAGACCTCGACGCGGCTGGCAACAGGACTGCCCGGGTTAGTGCTTTGTGACGAGCCCGGTCCCTGGTGGTTTGCTTTCAGCAGCCAGTCCCGGGAGCGGTCCAGCAAAACATTCATGTCCTGGTTGTCGCGCAGGTCAGGAGGGAGAGAACCGAGGATCAGCACGTCTGCATCGCGCTTCGACGCCTCTTCCCAGTTATCGCTCAACGTCAGATTGATCGCGGGCAGGCCCGAGCGTGCCGAAATTCCGGCGATCGCTTCCAGGTACGTGCTCAACTGCACAGCGCTGGACTGCGACGGCACCATCACCACGGTTTCGGAAAGATCCGCCATGCGGCTGAAGGGGAAGCCGCTGCGGGCAAACGCTGACAGATCAGGCATGGCGATGTAATGGTGATAACCCGACAAATCGATCGTCGACTGATCGTCGATGACTGCTTGAGTGTCCACCGGTAACGAGGTCTGGCAACGATCCCGCTGGGAACTGCTGGTCGTCGTGGCGAAGCTGAAATTGAACCGCAGGTTGTTGCGGTCGCCGATTTTCAGTGCCGGGACCGACAGTTTTTCATTGATGTTCGATGACTCGCTGGATAACACGGCAAGGCGCAACTCTTCGAGCCGGTCCTTACTGCTGGCCACTAACGGCAGGCTGGTGATGAACTGATTATTGAGGCTGATGTTCAGACGCGAACCGTCATTGGACGCTGGAGGCGTATAGCGGTATTTCGTTTGCAGCGGAATGCCCTGGTTGCGCCACACAAACAGATCCGGCGGCAGGTTAATGTCCAGGCTGATAGGCAATGGCTGCAGGCCGCTGGCCCGCAATTGTTCGGGATACTTGATCAGCTCGGCAAAACGAACGGCCCGGTCGGTACGCATCCAGTTCGGAGCGTCATAAGGTTGGCGTGGCTGGATCTGCTGCACCTTGTCGATAACAACCCGATCACCCCGAAACAGATCGCCACCCAGCACCAGCGCTTGCGCGGCCACGGCCAGGTCGGCCTCGTCACGGCCCAGCACCAGCAACACCTTGCCGTAGCGGTCGTTCGGGTTGTCGATCATCTGCACCACCGGCGCCTCGACCGGCGGGAACTGCTTCAGGTCACTCAGGAATGCGGGACGGTGAGTGTTGGTGGCAAACACGATGGACGCGGTGACCGGCCTGGCGGGTGTCGGTGCGGGCAGTTGATCGAACGACACCGGAAGATTCGTGCCGCGCCACGCGGCCTGGCTGCCGAAGTACGAGGCAAGAATGCCTGCCGCACGTTGCTCGCCAAGCGTCGGCGAAGCCGCAAATACCATATTCAGAACAGGCTTGTCGTAGTCGCGAGCATCGAAAAATGGCATCGGAAAATAGGCCAGATCGTTCTGGACCATCAACGCCTGCTCTTTCAGGGAAACCAGGCTGGCCCGGCTGATGTTGACCCACAGCGCGCTATTGGAAGGCTCTTCGCAAATGTCGGTGTAATGGCCGACAAACTCCAGCCTCACCCGGTTGAAGTCGCTGATCAGGCGCGGATCGAGATCGACTTGGCGGACGGTCTTTTTCCCCAATTGCTCCTTGTCGATGGTGATGACGCTCATCAACTCGTCATTGAGGTAAACCCGCAGATGCGACAGCGTTGGCAGCAGTCCCGGTGAGGGTGTGTATTCAAGCTGCAGCTTCGCATCGCTGGCGATGCGGTCGCGACGCATGGTGAATTCAAACTGATCGGTGTTATGCGTGCCCAGCAACAGACTGTCGGTCAATCGCCCCAGTTCTTCGAAGTTACGCGAAACGTCCCAGCCAGGCACGCTGCTCACTGCAGCCGAATCTGACGCTGGCGTCGTAACCGGTGGCTGCACCTTGGCGGTTTGCTCCTTGATGGGCTGCGCCTGGGCACAACTCATTGCCAGCGACAGCAGGCTTACCAGCGTGAAATTGAAATAGCGACTCATGGGGCGCATACCGATCGAGATGTAGAAGAAAAGGGGGCGGCTTTGGCGAAGCGCGGTGCATAGCTGATCAGCCAAGCGAGCAGACGCATGACCGGGCGGGCCAGGGACCGTGTCCAGGCAGGCAAATATTGATACAGGCGGTAGTAGCCACTGGCACCCAGACGCAGGACGTCGATGAAGCTATGCAGCGGCCGGTCTGGTTCGAAGTTTTCGTTCCAGTTCAACCAGGCATCGGCACGGGAAAACGTGCATTGCACGTAATCGATTTTCTGTTCCGACGACAGCTCGTTCAGGGCGATGGCAATGAAGTTCTTGTGGCTGCGGCTGATGATGCCGGAGAACAGAAATTCGCGTTCGCCGCGCTGCATCATCAGGAAAACCCGCTCACCGATGGGCAGGGAAAGCTCAACGTCCAGCTCGACGCCGGTACCACTTTCGGAGTAATCCACCAGCATGCAGGGATAGAATCGCCCGTTTTGCAGACGCACCGCCGCCGGCAATTTGGCCTGCACACGATGGGACTTGCGCACCTGGTGAACCTCTGCGGCAACGGCCACCGCAGCGCCCACGATCAGCAAGTTGTAAATGACCCACAGACTGCTGACCAGCGTGGTCCCGATTTCAGTGCCCGGCCCGTAAATCAGACGCCATACCGCAAAACCCAGGCCAACGATGTTCAGCAGCGCCAACACCAGATACGGCTTGGCGATCCCCCAGTCGAACTGGTCCTCAGCCATCAAGCCGCCTTTGGCGGTCACGTTGAACTTGCCTTTCTTGGGGTTGAACAGGGCAACGGTGGTCGGCCGAGCGATGTACCAGGCGAGTACGGTTTCATAGACCTCTCCCCAGAACGTCAAACGGTATTCTCCCTGCATGCGTGAGTTGGTCAGGCTCGCATGAACCATGTGCGGGATCACATACAGAATGATCATCAAGGCCGGCGCATAGATGATGTAGGCGTGCAACAGCAGGAACGCCAAAGGCGCGGTCAGGAACACCAGGCGCGGCAGGCCTGCGAGGAAGTGCAGCATGGCGTTGGCGTAGCAAATGCGTTGAAAGAACGTCAGGCCTTTGCCCAGCAACGGGTTGTCCGTGCGGAAAATCTGCGCCATGCCCCGAGCCCAGCGAATCCGCTGACCGATATGTGCGGACAGGCTTTCAGTGGCCAGCCCCGCCGCCTGGGGAATGCGCACATAAGCCGAGTTCCAGCCCTTGCGGTGCAGGCGCAGTGCGGTATGGGCATCTTCGGTAACGGTTTCCACGGCAAAGCCACCGATGTCATCGAGCGCCGAACGTCGGAGCACGGCACAGGAGCCACAGAAAAATGCGGCGTTCCACATGTCGTTGCCGTCCTGTACCAGGCCGTAAAACAGCTCGCCTTCATTGGGCTGGTGCCGAAAGGTATCGAGGTTGCGCTCGAAAGGGTCTGGCGACAGGAAGTGATGCGGCGTCTGCACCAGCGCCAGCTTGGGGTCGCGCAGGAACCAGCCCACCGTGAGTTGCAGGAATGAACGCACTGGCACGTGATCGCAGTCGAAAATGGCCACCAGCTCTCCATCGAGCTGCTTCAAGGCTTGATTGAGGTTGCCTGCCTTGGCATGCCTGTTGTCGCTACGAGTGATGTAGTTCACCCCGGCCTGTTCAGCGAACACGCGGAATTCTTCGCGGTTGCCATCGTCGAGTATCGAAATACGCAGCTTTTCGCGGGGCCAGTCGATACCGAGGGCGGCATACACGGTGCCGCGTACGATGGACAGGTCTTCGTTGTACGTCGCGATCAACAGATCGACCGTAGGCCATAGCTCTGTATCACGAGGCAGTTGTGCCGGTGGGCGGTTCAACGGCCAGCAGGTCTGTATGTAACCGAACACCAGTACCAGCCAGGAGTACGTTTCGGCAATCAGCAATAACACGCCGCAGGCCAGATCCAGCGGACTGTCCCAGTTCAGGGTCGCGGTGTAGCGCCACCACAGGTAACGACAAGAGACGATGAGCGACAGCATGATCAGCAGCAGCGTCGGAAACCGGCCCGGCACGCGACGGATCACCATGGCGACCACCCACAGCAAAATCACGAAAACCGATTGCGATAAGTAGTTGAAGGGCTCGGTGATGCACACCACCAAGAGGATCAACGCGACAGCGGCGCAGCTGTAATTCAGCCAATGTTGCTGGCGAGGACGAAGGTTGCGCCACCACTGGGCACCATCCAGTACGGCTTTGTTCTCGCTGGCGTGCTCCGGCAGGCCACTTAGAAAAACACCGATACGACTCCAGAGACGGTGGTTGGACTCGCCAACGCGATGCATCCATTGCGGTGCAGCGCGCCGCCGGGCTTGCGGCCAGGGACGGAACACCAGTAACCACAGGCTTTGCAGGGCAATGCGCAAAGGGTCACCGACACTTGGGACTTTGCTGGCCAGGTGCGGATACCAGCGCTGGCGCTGCTCGATCAGACGCTGCCAGGCCGGCGACTCCAGGCGCAGGAACAGCCAGGCCAACGCGGTGCACGACGCCAGCAGCAAAGCCGTCAACGGGTGGCAGTCGTAGCGCCGGCGCAGGTACAGGTAAGGAAACCAATGCGTGATCATGTCACCTCTCGGCGTCTTGCCAGACACCAGGTCGCCAGGCTCAGCGCATCTAGCGCAGCAAGGCTTTCCGGTGCGTATCGCCCCACTGGTTGCTTGAACGCGAGCGCTTCACGCATGGCTTCATCTGCATGCACGGTCAGGGGCAAGAGACGAGCGGCATAGAATTTACGCCAGATGAGTAACAGATCGCGTTGCAGCTGGCTGCCCGGATCAAAGCGGTTCACCAGGACGGGATTGCTGCCCGCCTGCTGCAACAGCAGCACATGGCAGGCGGCATCGGCCTCGGCTATCTGGATCGGGAGCAGGCAGGGGCCGATGGTGCCGTGCCCTGGCAAGCGTTGCGGTATGTCGAATAGCAGCCAGTCAAAGTGGGCCGCCAGACTCGCCTGGCGCCGTGCCCAGATCTGCGGGTCATGGATCAGTTGCTGCTCAATGCTCATGGACTCATCGGCACTCAGGCGACCATAAGGCAAAAGCTGCAGGGTCGGCGTCAGGCTCCAGGCCTGCTTGTGCCATTGCTGGCCATCGAGCATCGCCCGCGCCCAACCCGACTCCCCGCTATCCAGCAGATTGAAATGCAGTCGCAGCAGGTTTTCCGGGCACATGTCGATCATCAGTACCCGCTCACCGAGGCTTTCCAGGGCATAACCGAGTGCGGCTACCAACGAAGTGGTACCGACGCCTCCACGTACCCCGCAGATACTCAGTGCTGTCACTTAAGCGCTCCGACCTTGCCCGGTTGTACGGGCTGGGCAACCGGTGATGGCGGCTGATTGCCAGTGATTGCGAAATCAGCCAGCAACGGCCAGCGCTTGAGCGCGCGGCTTAATTCCAGCAATGCCGAGACATCGACGTATTCCAGGCTCGGCAAGTGCAGCTCGGCTTTAAGCCGGGCAATATCATCGGCTCGCTCGTAGCGCGAGAGCGTCTGGTTCTTTACTTGAGATTTTGCGGGTAAGGAAGCCAAGCTCCTTTCTCCTTGATCCGAACGTAAGGCTTGCCCGCGTAATCGAGGACAACGGTACCCGCGTTTTCCGAGACCACCGGGGTTTGCGGCAGATCGGCCAGCAATGCCTGCCAGTCCGGGCCCAGGCCATCGCCTTGGGGCGGCGCGGCGTACAGGCGCGAGATAATTTCCGACAGCGCCAGATAACTGCTCGGTGCGGTGACGAGAATCGGCTCCGATCGCGTGTTCTTGCCCATGCCGACCAACTTGATGCCGACCGGCACGTGGGTAATCGACGAACTCGGGATTTCCCGCATTCCGGATATCTGCATGCGGTCACCGTGCAAGGCCGCACCATGCTCAGGCACGATCACCACCGCCACCCGGCGTCCGCTTTTCTCCAGGTCTTTAAGGAAAGTGCTCAGGTCATCGATCAATGCTTGGGCGCGGGGCTTGTACTCGGCGCTCTTCGTGCCGCCATCGAGGGTCAGGCTGCGGTTGCCGTCATGCAGCGTCGTGGTGTTATAGAAGAGCGCCACCCTGGAATCACTTTGCGCCTCTCGGTGCTGCCACCATTTGTTCAGTACGTCACGATCACGCCAGATTGACGAACCATCGAAACCCACCAGGGCACGTTGCAGACTGGAGACACTGACTTCCGGCGCTGGCAATGAGCCTTGGGCACGCACTTCGTCGATAAAACCTTCGAACTGGCCGGTGTGGTTGAGCATGACTTCGCTGTTGAAGCCCAGCTTGCGCAGGTCATCCATCAACAGGCATTGCTCGGGTGCCACGTCATAAAGCTTGCTGTGCGGCTGCTGGCCGCAACTGGCGCGCAGCAGCCGAATGGCGGCCGGTCCGCTGTAGGAAGTGGCCGAGTTGAAGTTCTCGAACACAATGTCCATCTGCTGCAGCAAGCTGTTGTTACGCAAACCCACAGCGTCCAGATCATCCCAGGCCATTGAACATATATTGATCAGCAGCAGATCGAATGGCTGAGCAGCCGACTGTGATGGCTGGAATACAACCTGCCGACCGGCCTCGGTGTTGTAGAAATTTTGCAAATAAGTGTCGAGTGTCGCGTTGTCCGGCTCGGCGCTGACAATCGGTGCGCCACCGGTACTGGGCGCTTGCGTAGTGCTCTGCTGTACCGGCGCATGCATTGCCATCAACCCTGCTCCGCCCAGCCAGGCGAAACCGGCCAGGGTCAAGGTGGTCAGGCGCAGCCACTGACGCACGAAGAAATATGCCACCACCAACAGCAGCAATGCGCCGCACAGGTTCGGGTCAATGAAACGGCCGGCCAGGTCGAGCAGATAATCGCCGCTGAAATTCAGCACGCCTGGCTGGTCCAGTAACCTGCTGAAGGGTGGCAGCCAGGTGTCCTGATAGAACAACGCTACAGCGGGTGGTATGGCAATCAACGTGCGCAGCAGCGCCAGGTATCGATTGCGCAGCGGCACCAGCAATACAGCGGCGAAAACCAGGTTCGGCAGGATCTGCAGGTTCAGGTAGCCGCCCCAGAACATCGCCAGCTTAATCAGAAAATACAGGTTCCACAGCCCCAGGCCCGGCCAGCTCCAGTCGCTTTGTACGGCTGTCCTGTCCACGTCGAATCGCTCGGGACTATTCATGTGCGTCACGCTCAACAGGCGACACGGACTTGCGCCGACGCACCCCGCGCGGCTGCAGATAACGCGGTGACAAATACTGCTGAAGCAGCCGATTGAAGCGCTGCAAAAGACTGCGTAGCGCCAGCATAAACGCGACGGTCATCAGGCAGCTTGCCGCGATAACCTGGAGCAGTTGGGCGTAATTCATGGGCACGGCTCCGACAACGGCAGCGTAATGCGTTGCGGCGCGTAACCGCTCTGGGTGATGGCGTGAGTCAAATCAGCGGTTACCTGTCCGGTGGCCAGGCGTGAAGCTTCAGGCATCTCGGGGGCATCGACAAAATCCTGACGCGGCAACGCGTCCACGCCGGACAGGACCTTGCACTCGCTGAAAATGTCCCTCCATGGCAGGCGGCAGATATTGCCCAGTGCCGGCTCCAGTCCGTCGCCACGGCAAGCGAACAGAAACAGATAAAACACTCCGTTGAGTGCGCAGGCGACATCGCCGAAGCGGCGCAAGGTGATCTGACTCAAGTATTGGTCGATGTTCAGGTCGCCTCTGGGGCGCAACCGCAGCAATTGATGAGCAAGCTCGCCCGAAGTGCCACCGTAAATGTCATCCAGCAGGTCGATAAATTCACGTGGCGGCAACAATCCGCGTCGCGCCGGAGGACGCAGTCGTGCAAACAATGACTGGATATCGGCGGTCTGACGATAACGCCAGATCTGTCCCTGGGCGCTTTCCACCATGCTGAGGAAGTTCGCCAGTGTGGTTTTGGCAGGCACGATCAGGTTAGCCCCGCAAGTCAGCAATAGACGCTCGTCGCGGTAGCGCAGGCAAGACTCCATTTCCCGCACGATGATCTTCAACGCGGCACCACATTGCTCGCGTAATCCGTGTAATTGCCGAGCCAGCGGTTCCACATCCTGGTTGCTTTCCAGCGTCACGATCACGCAGGCGGCGCGCGCGCGGGCAGCCTGCTGCAGGAGATCGGCACGATGTTCAAAAAGGCGCCATTGCTCAGACAACGGGGCCGATCCCTCAAGGGCGGATCGCTGGGTCAGGTAGATACGCTGGTCGTCGGTGCGGATTTGCGAGGGGCTGGATAGCTGCGAATCGCTCAAGGAAAAACCGATGTCGGTCACTTCCAGGTCAAATGTTTGCGCGGCGCAAACACCCAAGTCACTGTGCCAAAAGTTCAGTTGGTAGTGAATTGCACCATCTTGGCGATACAGTTGCGCCAAACCGGAAAGTTGTTCATTAAGACGTGAAAAGCATTCATGCAATAACGGCGATTGACCGCTGCAAAGCACTAAAAGTGTGCAGTTAATACTTAACAACCATTGTCGGGTATTTTCACACCAATGCTGTAACTGTTCAGTGCCGAGATTATCCAGAGAGTCCGAATTGACCATCAACAGCAGATAACTGCCGCGTGCGATCTTGATTCGTTTCAAGTCCGAGGTCAGGGTGGTGAAGGCTTTGCGAGCAGAGGCATCGTGAGGCATGGAAAACATGCGCAGCGCAGAAGGGCCGCTGTCTGCAGCCAAGGTCTCGACAATTGTCCGAGGGTCGGTGCCGCTGCATATCAGCGTGGCGATATGTGCTTCGGATAAGGCTGACAGAAACTGCTGAGCAAGAATTTCTGCATCGCTCGCACGGTCCAGGGCGATCCAATACAAGCCGCCCTTGCGAAGCGACATTTGCTCATCCTGTAGATGCCGGATGGCTAACGTGACATGACCCACAGCCTTCTACTCCACTCATCCGAACTGCACGAGAAACACTCAACTCGAATGGTTAAGTATCGGAAAAATTTGACGGCTGCTAATTAAGAGACAAAGAGTATCCAGACATCGCTGTCGGTGGTGATGCTCGTCTCAATAAGATCATGAAAAAACACTCATCAATCAACTAAGCCAGAGAAATCTACCACCGTGCCATGCACATATAGCCGTTTTTAAGCGGGCGAATGATGTGATATCAAACTGACGGTGTCAATATTTCGTAACAAAGTGCTAGAGTTTCGAAATGGGAGGTGAAGTCGTGTCATTTTATTGGCGCCTTTAAACGGTTGGTGAAAATGGGTGGCTGGCGGCAAGCGACATCCATGAGCCAATGGCCATGGGCGGTGGTGGTTCTGATCGGGTCACGGGTGGAGAGCCTGGTGTTGGATTTGCTTGAGCGTGTGGCAGAGAAGCGTTGGGGGGGCAGCGGTGGAGTCACAACCTCGGGCGAGGTTCTGTCATCCGTCGGGGGGCAATCACAGCTGTTGAACGGACCCTTTGGCTTTCAAAACTTTGACGATTTCAGCCACGAAATTGACAACCATCACTCGCTCACCGACCGGCAAGCTAGCAATCAGCTCATTGATGTTCTGGGAGTGGCTATGGGCGTCCGTGGCATTTGTGCGCACCAGATCGCTGAGCGAGCAATCAAGCACCTCGGACATTTGCTGCAGTCGTTGCAGGGTCAGTGAGATCACGCCATTTTCCATCCGGCTGACGGTCTCCTTTTCCACGCCTATGGCTTCGGCGATTTGGGCTTGAGTCAGACCCTTCGCCTTGCGGCGCGCGGCGATAGCGGCACCCACTTGGCCTGCGACTTTACGTTCCTTCATGTTCTTAACCTCTTGCGTCAACACCCTCGTCGTTATGCGACATTTTCCGGCCTTACTACGTTCAAGCGAATGATGTTATAAGACTAAGGTATTGATGGATTACGTCATTGTTTGTTTGATTCAGGTCAAAATCGGCCGATAGCATGGGAGTAATCTAATCGTCGGCTTTGGCCGGTTACTGCTGATGCAACTGGGAACTGTCCAAGATGCTGACTCATTTGAAGATCCGAACAGGAATGTTCTGGGTGCTTGCGCTTTTCGTCTGTGCACTGCTGATTTCGTCGTTGACAAGCTGGCGCAGTGCATCGAGTAGTGATGAACAGATCCAGACTTTGAATGAGGTGGGGGTGACCCAGAACAGCCGGGTTCACCTGGCTTATCTGCGCCTGTTGCGCGCACGGGTCGGGATGGCGGGCGCTTTCCTTGAAGCGCGCATGGGCGACACGGTCAAAGCCCAAACCAGCCTGCAACGGTCTACGATCCTGTTCAAGGAGGCCATTGATTTCTTCGAAGCGTTTGCGGCGCAAGAAAAAAGCAGCGGTTCGACCCTTCAGAGCGATGAATTACAGCAGGCTTTCGCAGCCTATCGCAGCACGCTGGAGGAGCAGACGCAGGCGCTGAATGAAGGGACAGAGGCTCGCTACGTTGAAGTCAATCTCAAGGCGAGAGCGGCCAACGACCGGTTTGACCAGGCTCTGCAAGGCTTCGAACAACAGCTCGATACTCAGATCGCTTCAATCATGGTTCAGGCACATTCACGCTACAACCTGGCCCAGGTTCAAGCGTTGATCCTGTTGATGATTGCCGCCTTGCTGGTGGCCGGTTGCTGGTGGTTTATCGCCAGCCGCTTGTTGCGTCCTCTACGCGAAGCCGGGGAGCATTTCGATGAAATCGCCTCCGGGGATCTGCGTCGTTCGATCACTGTGCAATCGAGCAACGAAATCGGTCAGTTGTTCTCGGGCTTGCAGAAAATGCAGGTCAGCCAGCGCCAGACCATTGAGCAGATCAGTCAATACGCCCATCAATTGGCCAGCTCCGCCGAGCAGTTGAGACAGGTGACGGTGGAAAGTAATCACGGCCTGCATCAACAACACAATGAGCTTGAGCAAGCGGCCACCGCCGTGACTGAAATGACTGCCGCGGTGGAAGAGGTTGCGAGAAACGCGGTGTCCACGTCAGAGGCTTCCAACGCCACCAACGAGTTGGCGGGCCAGAGTCGGCGCCAAGTGCAGGCGACCGTCGAAGAGGTGGATGCCATGAGTCGGGAGATCAGCACCAGTTCCGCGCTGGTCCAGGATCTGGCCACTCAGACTCGTGACATCGGCAAGGTGCTGGAGGTCATTCGCAGTATTTCCGACCAGACCAATCTGCTGGCGCTCAACGCGGCCATTGAAGCTGCGCGGGCCGGTGAAGCGGGGCGTGGATTTGCCGTGGTGGCAGACGAGGTTCGAACGCTGGCTTATCGCACCCAGGAGTCGACACGGGAAATCGAGCAGATGATTGCCGGAATCCAGGCCGGCACGCACCAGGCGGTTGATGCCATGGGCGCCAGCACGTTGAGAGCCAGTAGCACGTTGCAGGCGACGGAAGCGGCGGGCAAGGCACTGGAAGAGATTTTTGTTGCTGTCCACCAGATCACCGAACGCAATCTGGTCATTGCCAGCGCCACTGAAGAGCAGGCCAAAGTCGCCCATGAAGTGGATCGCAATCTGTTGAATATTCGTGAGTTGTCTACACGGGCGGCCGACGGTGCGCATCAGACGAGTTCAGCCAGTGGCGAATTGTCCCGTCTGGCCTCCGAGCTGAGTGCGATGGTCCGCCACTTCAAGACCTGATGCCCGGGGAAATGGAAAAGCAGGCCGCGTCGAGCATTGTTAGTACAGCGAATTTAGCCTGGAATGTTAAATCGTAGTTAGCGGATCACTGCCATATGTCGGATGTTCAGGATTTTTCGCAGGTCTTTACCCAGGCACTAGAGCAAAGTATCGATGGCGTTGTGGTTATCGACAGCCAGAATCGGGTCATTGTGTTCAACGATGCCGCTGAAAGCCTATGGGGCTATACCCGCGATCAAGTCATGGGCAAGAACGTCAACTTCCTGGTGCCACAACTGATCCAGGCTAGCCACGATAGTTACATCGAAGCCAATCGTCGCAGCGGTATCAACAAAATTGTCGGCACCAGCCGTGACGTGCTGATCGAGCGCCAGGACGGCGACTACCGCTGGGGGGCCATGTCCATCTCCAGGGTCAGCGCTGCAGGGCAACAGTTTTATGCCGCGATCATCAGGGACATTACCCGACATCATAAGGAACACGAACGCCTGCAACTGTTGTCGCTCGTCGTCGACACTTCGGAAAATGCCATCATCATCACCGATGCCCAATGGCGCATTGTGTATACCAACGGTGGGTTTTCCCGCATGTTCGGGCACGCCACCGATGAGGTCTACGGACAACCACTCGACAGCGTGATTGCGCCGGACTTCGATCAGCACGTCAAAGTCGCCATGCAAGAGCAGGTGATGTCGGGGGAGATTTATCATTCGCAGGCGGTCGCCTACCCCCGTGAAGGCCGCCGGGTGTGGTGCAATGTCACGATTTACCCGGTCTGTGATGCGCAGGGTCATTTGATCAATACCGTCAGCGTAATGATTGACGTGACCCACTCTCGGATGCCGGAGATTCTGCGCAATAAAATGCTCGAAGCCATGGTGCGGGAGGAGTCCATAGAGTCCTTGATGGCCCTTGTTTGTAAAGAGGTCCAGAGGATCGCGCCGGAGGTGATTGCCTCGATCTTGAGCGTGGATGACGACGGATTGCTGCGCACCCTGGCGTCTCCTGATCTGCCAGAAAGCTACAGTGCGGCGCTGGATGCAGTGGCTATCGGGGCTGGGGTAGGTTCTTGCGGCGCGGCGGCGTTCAGCGGCCAAGCGGTGATGGTCCGCGATATTGCCTCTCATCCGTTCTGGGTCGGTTTTCGCGACCTCGCATTGCCTCTCGGGCTCAGGGCTTGCTGGTCGACGCCTATAAAGTCCAGTTCAGGCAGGGTTTTGGGTACTTTTGCGTTCTACTATCGCTCGCCCCGCGAGCCGTCACTGCTGCATGAGCAATTGGTCAATGCCAGTATTTACCTGTGTGCACTGGCGCTTGAGCGTGAGCAGTCCCGCGCTCACATCCAACAGCTGGCGTTTTATGACGATTTGACCGGTTTGCCAAATCGCAATCAGCTTCATGTCCGTGCCAATCAAGCCATTGCCGATGCCTCCCGCAACGGCACGCCGCTTACGGTCCTCTTTATCGATCTGGATCGCTTCAAGCAGGTCAATGATTCATTGGGGCATCCTGCGGGTGACGAGTTTCTTCGAGTGATCGCCCGGCGCCTGACCAAGTATCGTCGCAAAGTCGACATCGTCAGCAGGTTGTCGGGTGATGAGTTTGTCGTCGTGTTGCCCCAGTGCGCATTGAGCCAGGCGCAGGTGGTGATCGAGTACTTGAGGGAAGAACTGAGTGCACCCTGCCAGATTTCGGGCGTGACGCTCAAGCCGTCGGCCAGTATCGGTGTCAGCCTTTTTCCCGACGATGGCCGCTCCATGGAAACACTGCTGCATCGCGCCGACATGGCCATGTATCAGGCAAAGACAAGTGGGCGGGGTTGTGTCAGCTTCTTCAGTCAAGGCCTGGACCAGTTGGCGCGCGGGCGATTGAGGCTTGAAACGGCGTTGCGCGAAGCCATTGATCAGCAACTGTTGCATCTGGTCTACCAGCCCCAGATCAATCTGCAAGACAACGCACTTTATGGGGTAGAAGCGCTGGCGCGTTGGAAACATCCGCAGCTGGGCGACATCTCACCCGGGTGCTTTATACCGTTGGCCGAAGAGTGTGGGCTGATTGTTGAGTTCGGGCAGTGGGCACTGCGTGAGGCTTGCGGTCAATTGGCTGCCTGGCGGCGCGAAGGGCTGAGCGTGCCAGCCATATCGGTCAATCTGTCGCCGACCAATTTTCACAATCGCCAATTGCCCGACATTCTGACCCGAATCCTTTCCGAACAGCGGTTGACGGTTAACGACCTGACGCTGGAAATAACCGAAAACGTCTTGATGGACAGCAATCCAGACACCTTGACCACGATCAACGAGGTCCATGCCCTGGGAATACGCTTGGCCATGGATGATTTCGGTACAGGTTATTCGAGCCTCAGTTACCTGCGTCGCATACCGCTCCAGGAGCTCAAGCTCGACCGTAGCTTCGTGCACGATCTGGAGAATGACACCACCAGCCAGGCGCTGAGCGAAGCGGTGATTCGCATTGGCGAGAGTCTCAAGCTGAGCGTGGTGGCCGAAGGTATCGAAACCCTGGGCCAGCAGCGCATTCTGAAGGAACAAGGTTATGAGGTCGCCCAGGGTTATCTGATTTCCAGGCCACTCTCGGCTCGTGGATTGGGGCTGTGGCTGGAAGATCGTTCGTACTGTGAGGCGTGATGAACGGCGCCGTCTGGTAGAGAACTGCTAGCATTGTGTTTGAGTCAGTTCTGACCAGACATGAGTGCTTGCCATGCAACTACCCGACATGAACCTGCTGGTCGCCCTTGACGCCCTGCTCGACGAGGGCAGTGTGGTCGGCGCGGCGCGGCGGATGAACCTCAGTCCCGCGGCCATGAGCCGTACATTGACCCGCGTGCGTGAAGCCATGGGCGACCCGATCCTGGTGCGCGCCGGTCGTGGTCTGGTGCCGACACCCAAGGCGCTGGAATTGCGCGGGCAGGTGCGTGACGTGGTGGACCAGGCGGCGTTGCTGTTTCGCTCGGCCGATGGGGTGGAGCTGGGCTCTTTGCGGCGGCGTTTCAACATTCGCGCCAACGACTTCTTCGTGGGCGTTTACGGTGGCCGGTTATTCGACACGCTGGATCGTCAGGCGCCCCACTGCGAATTGCGTTTCGTCCCCGAGGGCGATGGCGACGATGAAGCGCTGCGTGAAGGACGCATCGATCTGAACGTCAGCAATACCCGGCCGCTAACCCCGGAAGTGAAGGTGCAGAACCTGTTCTCCACTCACTTTGTCGGGTTGGTGCGTGAGGATCATCCGTTGTTCGACGCGGAAATCACCCCCGAGCGGTACGCCGGGTTCTCTCACATCAGCATGTCCCGTCGGGGGATCGCCCGCGGGCCAATCGACGCGGCGCTCAATGCCCTGGGGCTGGAACGACGGGTGGCCGTGATTGCGCCGAGTTTTCATGCGGCGATGTTTGCGCTGCCGGACTCGGATCTCATTTTGCCCGTGCCCAAGGAAGCCTTGTTAAGCGTGCAGCGCCTGGGCTTGAAGCTGCGCTCGTTCACCTTGCCGATCCCGCTACCGACCTTGATGCTGACCCAGGCCTGGCATCCGCGATTCGACAAGGACCCGGCTCACCGCTGGCTGCGTGAAACCCTGAAAACCTGTTGCGAAGAAACGTGGCAGGCCGCAAACCAGGCCTGAGACGAGCTCGCCCCGCCCAGACGCATTGCTGCATAAAACGCACTTATAAGCTGCCAATAAGTCAATTTTCGTCAGGTCATGCGCTTCATAGAATGCTCCGCAGGTTTATTCCGGAGCTCGCAGTAATGACATCCCTCACGGCCACGGCACCTCTCGCTGCGACCCAACCCGCAATTGCCACGCCGCCAGTTTTCGGCCTGCGAATCATCATCGGCCTGGTAGGCGTGTTGCTGGCGGTGCTGGTGTCGGGCCTGAACGAGATGGTGACCAAGGTGGCCCTGGCGGATATTCGCGGTGCCTTGGCCATAGGCTACGACGAGGGCACCTGGTTGGTCGCCAGTTATGCCGCGACCTCGGTGGCCGCGGCGGCGTTCGCGCCGTGGTGCGCGGTCACGTACTCGCTGCGCCGCTTCACCCTCTGCGCCATTGGCGCGTTCACTCTGCTGGGCGTGCTCTGCCCACTGGCGCCGAACTACGAAAGCCTGCTGATCCTGCGCACCTTGCAAGGCCTGGCCGGTGGTGCATTGCCGCCGATGTTGATGACCGTCGCGCTGCGATTTTTGCCTCCCAACGTCAAGCTGTATGGCCTGGCCGGTTATGCACTGACGGCGACCTTCGGCCCGGGACTGGGCACACCGCTGGCCGGGCTCTGGACCGAGTATGTCGGCTGGCAATGGACCTTCTGGCAGGTCGTCGTGCCCTGCCTGATTGCCATGGCCGCCGTGGCCTATGGCATTCCCCAGGACCCGCTGCGGCTGGAGCGTTTCAAACAGTTCAACTGGCGTGGTTTGCTGCTGGGGTTTCCGGCGATCTGCATGCTGGTGGTCGGTATCCTGCAGGGCAATCGCCTGGACTGGTTCGAGTCGAACCTGATCAGCGGACTGCTCGTGGGTGGGGTGCTGCTGTTGGTGGCGTTTCTGATCAACGAATGGTCGCAGCCGATTCCGTTTTTCAAGATGCAGATGCTCGGCATCCGCAACCTCTCATTCGCCCTGATGACCCTGGCCGGGGTGCTGGTCGTGCTGCTGGCGGTGATCATTATTCCTTCCAGCTACCTGGCTCAAGTCCAGGGTTATCGCCCGGTGCAGACGGCGCCGGTCACCTTGGTTGCGGCACTGCCGCAGTTGATCGCGCTGCCGTTGGTGGCGGCGCTGTGCAACCTGCGCTGGGTCGATTGTCGCTGGGTGTTGGGGATCGGCCTGAGCATGCTGATGCTGTCCTGCCTCGGGGGCTCACAGCTGACGTCGGCGTGGATTCGCGACGATTTCTATGCGCTGCAATGGTTGCAAATCTTCGGTCAGCCGATGGCGGTGCTGCCGCTGCTGATGCTGGCGACCGGCAGTATCAATCCGATGGACGGACCGTTCGCGTCGTCCTGGTTCAACACCGTGAAAGGGCTGTCGGCGGTGATTGCCACCGGCGTGTTGGAAACCCTGACCACCGCGCGTCTGCACTTTCACTCGACGATGCTGGTGGATCGCCTGGGCAATTCACCCCTGGTCGACGCTGACAGCGCAGGCCTTGCGCACCGGTTGCACGAGCAGGCCGTGGTGTTGACCGCCGCGGACCTGTACCTGTGCATGGCCGGTATCGCCGTGGCGCTGATCCTGCTGATTTTCTGGTTACCGACTCGGGTCTTTCCGCCGCGGGCGGCGACTTGAACGCCTCACTGAAACAGAAGGTTTTTATGACGACTCAATCAAAGCAAAAAGTGGCCATGGGCGTCGCCGTTGTGATCGCGGTGGGCGTGCTGGTGTATCTGCTGGCGCCGGGGGCATTCGGCCAGCGCACACAACAAAGCACCAATGATGCGTTTGTCTCGGCGGACTACACCCTGGTGGTGCCGCGGGTGGCCGGGTTCATCAAGGAGGTGCTGGTCGAAGACAACCAGCAAGTCAAGGCCGGCCAGTTGCTGGCGCTGATCGATGACCGCGATCTGCGGGCCGCCGCCGAAGCGGCGTCCGCCGAAACCCTCGTGGCCCAGGCGCAATTGCAGAATGCCCGGGCGACCCTTGAACGCCAGGCTTCGATGATTGCTCAGGCACAAGCGACAGTCGTGTCGGCCAAGGCGGAAATGGCTTTCGCCGAACATGAACTCAACCGCTACGACCACCTCGCCGGCGTCGGTGCCGGCACGGTGCAGAACGCTCAACAAGCGCGCACCCACATCGATCAGGCCAGTGCACGCTTGGCCAACGTCACGGCAGTGCTGGCGGCGGAACGCAAGCAAGTGGACATCCTCACGGCGCAGCGCGACGCCGCCGAGGGTGGCCTGAAACGGGCGCAGGCGAAGCTGGAAATCGCCAGTTATGAGCTGTCCTACACACGCATCGTCGCGCCGCAGGACGGCATGGTCGGTGAGCGGGCAGTGCGGGTCGGTGCCTATGTCACGCCAGGCAGCAAACTGCTCGCGGTGGTGCCGCTGGCGCAGGCCTACGTGATGGCGAACTTTCAGGAAACCCAATTGACCCATGTGCATCCGGGGCAGGACGTGCAGGTACGTGTCGATACCTTTGACGGTGCGACGCTGAACGGGCGTGTCGAGAGCATCGCACCGGCCACCGGCGTGACCTTTGCCTCGGTGAAACCGGATAACGCGACCGGCAATTTCACCAAGGTCGTGCAGCGGATTCCGGTGAAAATCATGCTGGAACCGGGTCAGCCACTGGCCGAACGATTGCGTGTGGGGATGTCGGTGGAAGCGAGGATCGATACGGCTGGCGTCGGTGACCACGGGGTTGCGCAACGATGAACGTCAGCAACTATTCATCCTTGTGGCGGGGGCGCGTGCTCCCGCAGGGCCGCGAAGCGTCCCCAGAATCGGCGGGTGTACGCAAGCGACCTCGCCTCAGGTTTTGCATGCAGTCGCTGGCCATTGGGTTAAGTCTTGCTTCGTTGAGTGCCTGCACCGTCGGCCCGGACTTCCAAAGGCCCCAGGCCCCGCCCATCACCGAATGGTCAAAACCATCGAAGGCCGCCCCCAGCCAAGCCATTACCGAAACCCTGGGCGAGCGCTGGTGGGAAGTCTTCAACGATCCGCAGCTTTCGGCCCTGACCCAGCGCGCCCTGACCGACAACCTCGATCTGAAACTCGCCAGCAGCCGCTTGCAGCAAAGTCGTGCCGTGCGTCAGGTGATCACCGCCGACCGCTATCCCACCACCGCCGCCACGGCCAGCTATTCCCGTGAGCGCAACAGTGGCAATGGCCTGAGCGATCCGTCGGGGCACAACGGCCATTCGGCGTTCAACCTGTGGAATGCGGGTTTTTCCGCTGCTTGGGAGTTGGACTTGTGGGGGCGAGTGCGCCGCGAAACCGAAGCCGCCGACGCGACCCTGGAAGTCGCCGAAAACGACCGTCGCGCGGTGTTGTTGTCGGTACTCGCTGAAACCGCCCAGGACTACATTCAGCTGCGTGGCGTGCAAAACACCCGCGCAGTCACCGAGCAGAACCTTGAAGTCGCACGCAACAGTCTGAAACTGTCGCAGCTACGGCTGGCCGACGGTGTCGCGACGGACCTGGATGTTGCCGAAGCCGCCGCCCAAGTCGCGGCCATCGAATCGCGCCTGCCCGCCCTGGCGCAACGTCAGACGCAACTGATCAACGCGCTGAGCCTGTTGATGGGCGAGCCGCCGCAGGCACTCACCGCCGAGTTATCCACCGATGCGCCGGTGCCGCAGACCCCACCCCAGATCGCCATCGGCCTGCCGTCGCAACTGGCCGAACGGCGTCCGGACATTCGCCAGGCCGAGGCGCGTTTGCATGCCGCGACCGCGAGCATTGGGGTGGCCAAGGGCGATTTTTATCCGCGCATAACCCTGTCGGGCAACGTCGGCTCGCAAGCCCGGCAGTTGAGCGATTTCGGTTCATGGGGCTCGCGCGCGTTCGGCATCGGCCCGCAATTGAGCCTGCCACTGTTTGACGGTGGACGCTTGCGCGGGGTGCTGGACCTGCGCGAAGCCCAGCAACAGGAGGCCGCCATCGCCTATCAGCAAACGGTATTGCGCGCCTGGCATGAAATCGACGATCAATTGAGCGCCTATAACGCCAGTCAACTGCGCCGCGACAGCCTGGCCGAAGCTGTGCGTCAGAACCGGATCGCCCTGCGCACGGCACAACAGCAGTACGTGCAAGGGGTCGTGGACTTCGTCAACGTGCTCACTGTACAAAGCGCCTTGCTGGCCACTCAGGAGCAATGGGTGGAAAGTTCGACCGGTGTGTCGCTGGCAATGGTCGGGTTGTACAAAGCGCTGGGCGGGGGGTGGGAGTCGGTGTATCCGCTGGCCGTGGCGGCTGACATTGGCCTAAAGTGAGGGGAACGTTTCGGCAGCGCATGGCTTTGGCACGCTGGTCAATGGTGATGTGCCAAGGATCGACCTCGACCACCTCAGTCAATTGCCCAGGGGAACCGGTCGTGTATGGTTGATCAGCACGGCGGATCAACCCGACGAATTTGGTGCATTCGGTGCTCTGGGCTCTGGCGCTGAACACCTACGCCGGGTTTCTCGGTGTGTCGGAAACCCTGCGCATGGCCGGGCGCAACTATGGCCTCAAGGGCATACGCTTCGTGTTGTTCATCCTGATTCCGGCCGCACTGCCGTCGATCCTCGCCGGGCTGAAAATCGGCTGGGCGTTTGCCTGGCGCACGCTGATCGCCGCTGAACCGGTGTTTGGTGCCACCAGCGGCAAGGGCGGGTTGGACTGGTACATCTTTCAGAATCGCAATGAGCTGTACACCGACATGGTGTTCGCCGGCTTGGCGGTGGTGATTCTGATTGGGCTGCTGGTGGAGAACCTGGTGTTTGATTCGCTGGAGCAGGTGACGGTGAGGCGGTGGGGGATGCAGAGGTAGGATGACCTCATCACGTTAAACTTGGGCATTGAGTTGGCATTACGGTGCTTGCGAGTGTTGTCTGATGCAAGTAACTCTGCAATCGCCCCTGCGATTTGTTCCTATTGTCCCAATCTCAGTAGCGCAATAGCAGCGGCATGCCTGTCGCGGGCCTCTTGCGGAGTTATGGCATTTCCAAGCATCTGGGGGGCGGGATTTCGGGGCTGGGGTGTAGGTGGTTGATCCTGAGGTGGTCGCCCTTTCCAGTAGTTGGGAGGTTGGGGAACTTCCCCGCCCAGAAGTTGCAAATGTTCGAACCGTGGCTTCACTGGGCCGGGGCCTGAATACTCCGTTCTAGGCAGATCAAAAGAATCAATGCGAGGGCGAGAAGGTTGTGAGGTGGACGATGCGGACACTTGAGAGGGGCGCGCCGAACGCTTGCTTCCCGAAGTCGCAACGGTTCGAGTTCCGCTTACAGGATAGTTATCAGCTCCCCAATTCGCTGCCGTGTGCCAGTCACCTGCCGAATTATTACCTACCCAATTGACCTTGGGTTTCGGTGCAAAAATTGGCGCACCTACGCTGGCAAGCCCTGCCAATTCACCTGTTTTCTCTGGTCTCATCCCGATCTCCAGGTTCAAGGCGGTGGAGGGAATATCGGGTAAGCCAAGAGCATTGAAGCGGCGACCTGTGCGTGTCACGAAAGAAACATGATCCATTGGGCGGGTGTTGGGCATCACGACCCCCATGCGATCCAGCAATGAAGCTGCAAGTGACAGCCAACCGTGCCCCGTCGGATCCACCCGATTCACCGGATCTCCCATGCAATACATATACGCATTCAACCCACCCCCGCCAAACGGACTCCAGCTGTCCGGGCTATGAAAGCGCATCAAGCGCGTGTTGTAGGCGCGATAGCCGTTGCCCAGCAAATACCAGCCGAGCCGGGCTTCGCGCAATTGACCGTTGAACCCCAGCGCCGATGCGACTTCCTGCTGCGCTGACTGCTCGCCATAGGCGGAGTAACCGATGGTGTTGACCTTGCCCTCGACGCTTTCGCCAATGATCGATTGGCTGCTGTTGGTCGCTAGCAGTATCACGCGTTGTTTCACAGCGTTGGCTCTGGTCATCCAGCGAACTCCGCGGGGCCGAAGAGAATGCAGGCCATCAGTTCTACTCGCCCGGCTCACAATTGAGAACTATCAGAACTGTTAGGTCTTTGCGGCTGACTCCCTGCTTGGCTGGAGCAAACCCGGTATCGACAGCCTGATCGAAGCCGTTCGTCAGAATCAGATCGCCCTGCGGACAGCGCAACAGCGGTGCGTGGAAGGGAGGGGAGGTGGCGCCGGTGTATCCGCTGGCCGTGGCGGCTGACATTAGCCTAAAGTGAGCGGAACGATTAGGCAGTGCAGGTGAACAGAGTGGTAGTGGAGGCGCAAAGAAAAGAGCGGTTGGCCAAACCCCGGCCATCGACCGCGAACTTGGCAGTGCTCGACTCAAGGCAGCGACTGCTGTGGTGGGGTGGCGGGTTGCTGGTCCTGATGCTGGCCGTCCTGACTCGTTTATACGGCCTGACCGATGCCGCGATTTGGGGCGATGAAGGTTCCAGCCTGTTGATGAGTCGGTACACCCTGGATGGTATCTGGGCTCATGCCGCCCGTGACGTCCATCCACCGATGTATTTCATGATGCTGCATGGCTGGATCGGGCTGTTTGGCGATGGCCTTTTTTCGATACGCAGTATGAGTGCGCTGCCGGGTGTCGCGTCGGTCATGTTGGGGATGTGGCTGGTCCGGCTGATCGCCAATCCGCGGGCGGCATTACTGGCCGGGTTGATGCTGGCGCTGTTGCCTACGGCGGTGCGCTACAGCCAGGAAGTGCGGATGTATTCGTGGCTGGGGTTGTGGTTGCTCGGCGCTACCATCGCACTGGTGTATTGGGTCAAGCAGCCTCGCAATACGCATGCGCTGGTGATCTACGCGCTACTGATGGCCACCGCGTTCTACACCCACTATTTCACTGCGCTCTGTGTGCTCGTCCATTGGGCGTACCTGCTGGTGTTGCGTCTGCAGCCGGAGCAACCCTTGAAGCACATCACTCGCCCGGCCTGGTGGCTGAGCAACGTGGCCATTGTGGTGCTGTTTGCTCCCTGGATCCCTGGCCTGGTCGATCTGACCCGGCACATGGGTGAGCTCAAGGCCAATGGCGATGTGGGTTGGGAATTGCCGGTCACGCTCAGTTCCCTGCCGTCGATGGTGTGGGACTTTCTGATCCAGGACGATGGGGATAAGTTGCCCCGGCTCTTGTTCGTTGCGCTGCCCATCCTATTGCTAGCCGTGATGGTGATGACGGTGCTGCGTGATCGCAGCCCCTTTCGCTGGAGTGCATTGCTGGCACTCTACACCCTGCTACCGTTGTTGCTGGTTTACGGGGTTTCGTTTATTTCACCCGTGTTTATCGAGCGCTATCTGAATGCCTATGCGATGGGCCTGCCGCTGATCATGGCACTGGCCATCGACCGCTTGCTGAGCGGCTTTCGGGTATTGGCGCTGGGGTTGTTGGTGCTGTTTGTCGGCACCGAGCTGGTCGGGCTGAAAAACAATGCCACCGTGGATGTGAATGACCAGATCAATGTGATGGTCGATTTCGTCAATCAGCACTACGTGGCGGGCGACCGAATCGTCATCAGTGACATGCTCTGGTACATGAGTTACGTCTATTACAACCGCACCGGCACGGATCCGCTGCTGTACACCCCGCCCTTGGTCAACGGCACATCCAGCCGCCCGAATGATTATGGCTTCGGCACACTGGTCAATGGTGATGCGCCAAGGATCTATCTCGACCATCTCAGTCAATTGCCCAGGGCAACGGGGCGCGTGTGGTTGATCAGCACGGCGGATCAACCCGACGAATTCGCCCCGCTGCCCGGCGGTTGGCAGAAAGTCGCCGAAACCGCTGCGGGTAACACTCGGGCACGTTTGTTCGTCATGGGGGCTGAGTGACGGCGCTCAAGGTTTCGACGACAAGTCCGCCATGCCCTTGAGCAGTTCGATCGGCAGTGGGAAGACGATGGTCGAACTCTTGTCGCCGGCGATCGAGCTGAGCGTCTGCATGTAACGCAACTGCATGGCCCCGGGCTGGCGGCCCAGCATCTCGGCGGCCTGCATGAGTTTTTCCGAGGCCTGCAATTCGCCTTCGGCGTGGATCACCTTGGCCCGGCGCTCGCGCTCCGCTTCGGCCTGTTTGGCGATGGCGCGAATCATCGATTCGTTGAGGTCCACGTGCTTGATCTCGACATTGGCCACCTTGATGCCCCACGCATCGGTCTGGGCGTCGAGCACTTGCTGGATATCGATGTTCAGCCGTTCGCGCTCAGCCAGCAGCTCATCAAGTTCGTGTTTGCCCAGCACCGCGCGCAAGGTGGTTTGCGCCAGCTGACTGGTGGCCATCAGGAAGTCCTCGACCTGGATAATCGCCTTCTGTGGATCGAGTACGCGGAAGTACAGCACGGCGTTGACCTTGACCGAGACGTTATCGCGGGTGATCACGTCTTGCGCCGGGACGTCGAGCACCACGGTGCGCAAGTCGACGCGAACCATTTGCTGAACCACCGGAATCAACAGAATCAGGCCCGGGCCCTTGACCTGCCAAAAGCGTCCGAGCTGGAACACCACCCCGCGTTCGTATTCACGCAGGATGCGGAAGGTCGATCCGGCCAGCGCGATCAGCAGTAACAGCAGCGCGACAAAACCCACCTGCAGGCCCATGACTATTCTCCCGCTGGCACCGCGTCAGTCGCGGCCACTTTCAGCATTAATCCCTTGCGCGACACCACGCGAACTTTCTGCCCGATCTGCAGGGGTTTGGCGCTCGACACTTGCCAGTATTCGCCCTGCAAATGCACCCAGCCGTGGCAGGCATCGTCGGCCAGCAATGACGTGACGGGGGTGATGCTGCCGACCAGCACGGCATCGCCGCTGATGGTATGGCGCGGGCGGGTCTTGAGGGCGCGGATCAGCAGAAACACCAGCAGCAACGCACTGATCAGGCCCAAGACGATCATCAACGGAGCGGGGAGTTCGGCATTGGTCAGGATCAGCGCGCCGATCACGAACATCACGATTCCGCCCAGGCCAATCACGCCGTAATTGGGCAGGGCCGCCTCGGCGATCAGGAACGCGAGGCCGAAGGTGATCAACCAGATTCCGGCGGGATTGGTCGCCGGTAGCCCGACAGTGTCTGCAGCGAAGGCTGATGCGCTCAACGCCATTAGCAGTGCAGCGGTACAACAGCGCGTATTCACGTCACCCTCCGGGAGCGTCGTGGACGGTTCTGTATACAGTTTAGTTGACCGTTTGGTTGTATGAATTTTGTTCAGGTGTCGACGTGTCCAATGGGCGGATTTCCCACCGGTTTGGCCCGGCGGGCCTAGACTTTCACTACGTGGAAAAGCGTCAACCATCGTCCGTCAGACGTTGTTGCGGACACCGAGGTGCATCATGCGTATGGCAAGAACCGTGCAGCGAAGCCTGGAAAAGGCTCAATGCGAATATGACATCGTCACCCACCCTCACTCGGCCAGTAGCCTGGAAACGGCGCGAGTCGCGGGCATTCCAGCCGAGCGGGTGGCCAAGTCGGTCATCCTCGACGACCACCACGGCCATTACCTGATGGCCGTGTTGCCCGCCAGTCGCCACCTGGACCTGAGCAAAGTGCGCAGCAGCGGCGAATGGCAAGTCTCGCGCGAAAGCACTCTGCCGCACCTGTTCGATGACTGCGAGCGCGGCGCCGTACCCGCCCTGGGCGAGGCCTATGGGCTGGACGTGGTCATCGACCCGCTGCTGACCCGGCAAAAGGACATTTATCTGGAAGCCGGCAACCACATCAACCTGCTGCACATGGACATGCCACAGTTCCTGAAAATGGTGCCGCATGCCGAGGTGCGGGAGTTGAGTCATTAGATGTGCGGCGTCTTCGCGAGCAAGCTCGCTCCCACAAGGTCATGCGCTCACCCTGTGGGAGCGGGCTTGCCCGCGATTGACCGCGCAGCGGTCCCTTCATTGATTCACAGGAGCTCCAGACATGGAAAACCCGACCCACAGCCTCCCATCGCTGTTCAAACAACTCGGCCTGCCCGACGACGCCGAAAGCATCGATAAATTCATTTCCACCCATTCACCGCTCAAACCGGAACTGCACCTGGCGGATGCGTTCTTCTGGACCCAGAGCCAGGCGGATTTTCTGCGCGACGATATTCTGGAGGATGCCGATTGGGCGGAGGTGGTTGATCAGCTGGATGTGATGTTGAGGAAAGGGCGGGGGGTATAAGAAATCTGATGGGAGGTTGCTTGCAACATTGCTCGCTTGGGAAAAACAGACCAGAATTACGACCTTATTTGAGGTCTTAATTATGCAAAGTGTTCTGGCCGACATGGCTGTCAGTGTGTCTGAGTTAAAGAAAAACCCGACTGCCGTTTTAAACGGTGCTCACGGCGGGCCCGTTGCGGTGCTCAATCACAATCGAGTCATGGGCTACATGGTCCCTGCCGATGTTTTCGAGGCCATGATGGAGCGCCTTGATGACCTTTCGCTGGCGGAAATCATTCGTTCTCGTCGTCATGAAACACCGATCCCGGTAAGCCTGGATGACCTATAAGCTCGAATTCCTGCCGTCTGCGCGCAAGGAATGGGACAAGCTTGGACATACGTTGCGCGAGCAATTCAAAAAGAAGCTGTCAGAACGACTCGAGTTGCCTCGAATCCCATCCGACGCACTTCATGGCATGCCTGATTGCTACAAAATCAAGCTTAAGTCCTCAGGTTACCGGTTGGTATATGAGGTTATCGATGAGCGTGTAGTCGTGTCTGTCGTCGCGGTCGGGAAACGTGAACGTAGTGAAATCTATGAGCGGGCCAAAAAGCGCTGACAGTTGGCGAATTTGTTTCAAAACTTGACGGAAAAACCTCTCCAATGCCATATTGATAGTTAGCAAACTAACAGTGTGTTTTCTCCCGTGCCGAATAATCTCGACGCTCTGCAGATGAACATCAGCAGCTCCATGGTGGTGGCCGCCAGGCATTGGCGGAAAATCTGCCAGAGCACGCTGCTCAATTACGGAATTTCCGAAGCCTGTGCCGTGCCGTTGTTGATGATCGGACGGTTGGGCGAGGGGGTGCGTCAGGTGACGGTGGCGCAGGCGGCGGGGATGGAGAGTCCGTCCCTGGTGCGGTTGCTCGATCAGTTGTGTCACGCCGGGTACGTCTGTCGCACCGAGGATGCGCAGGATCGCCGCGCCAAATGCCTGAGCCTCACCGACAGCGGTCGGACACTGGTGCAAGCCGTCGAAGTTGAGCTGGTGCGCTTGCGCAGTGAGGTGCTCGAAGGCATCGATGCGCGCGACCTCGAAGCCACCTTGCGTGTATTGAAGGCCTTCGAGTCGGCCGGACAAGCACCGGTGCTCTACCCTTGAGCGGCTTTTTTACCGGCGTGCCCCCGGCGCGGGACTGGTTCTTCGGCGTGCGTACGTTCGCCGCCTCGATGATTGCGCTCTACATCGCCTTGCTCATGCAAATGCCGCGTCCTTACTGGGCGATGGCCACGGTGTATATCGTTTCCAGCCCGTTTGTCGGCCCGACCAGTTCCAAGGCGCTGTACCGTGCAGTGGGCACCTTCCTCGGTGCTGCCGCGGCGGTTTTTTTCGTGCCGATGTTCGTCCAGAGCCCCTATGTTCTGGTGCTGGTCATTGCGCTGTGGACCGGGATTCTGTTGTTTCTGTCCCTGCACCTGCGCACCGCCAACAACTACGCGTTGATGCTCGCCGGTTACACCTTGCCGCTGATCGCCCTGCCGGTGATGAATAACCCGTTGTCGGTGTGGGACGTCGCCGAGGCACGCACGGAGGAGATCTTCCTCGGCATCGCCGTTGCGGCAGTCGTCGGCGCGATGTTCTGGCCCCGGCGGCTGGCCCCGGTGTTCAACGATTCGGTGAGCAAATGGTTCGCCGATGCCTCGACCTATAGCCTGCAATTCCTCGGTCGCCATGTGCAACCGGCCGAAGCCAGTGCGTTACGTGCGTCGATGGTGGCGACCTTCAATAGCCTGGAGCTGATGATCGGTCAGTTGCCCCACGAAGGCGCGCGGCCGCAAACGGTGCGCAACACCAAGGAGCTGCGCGGGCGGATGATTCACCTGCTGACCGTGGTCGATGCCCTCGACGATGCGCTTTACGCCCTGGAGCGGCGCACGCCCGAGCTTGTGGATAAGTTCGCGCCGCTCCTCAGCGCCGCTGGCGAATGGCTGCAACACAAGGACGCGGATGTCGATCGCTGGCAGGCGCTCAAAGACCAGGTCCAAGCCCTTCAACCCAATGTCGAAGCGCTGGAGGACCGCAAGCAGCTGTTGTTCTCCAACGCGCTGTACCGCCTCGGCGAATGGATCGATCTGTGGCAGGACTGCCGCAGTCTGCAAATCGCCATCCAATGCGAAAACCAGGACAGTTGGCACGCGGTGTATCGGCATTGGCGGCTCGGCCGACTGTCGCCATTTCTGGATCGCGGCCTGATGCTTTACTCAGCGGCGTCCACCGTCACGGCGATCATCGTTGCATCGGTGCTGTGGATTCTGCTGGGCTGGACTGACGGGGGCTCCGCCGTGATTCTGGCGGCCGTGGCGTGCAGCTTCTTCGCCTCGATGGACGACCCTGCACCACAGATTTACCGGTTCTTTTTCTGGACGGCGATGTCGGTGTTGTTCGCCAGCCTTTACCTGTTTCTGGTGCTGCCCAACCTGCACGATTTCCCGATGCTGGTGCTGGCGTTCGCCGTGCCGTTCATCATCGTCGGCACCTTGACCGTCAAGCCGCAGTTTTACCTGGGCATGTTGCTGACACTGGTCAACACCTCGTCCTTCATCAGCATTCAGGGCGCGTACGACGCGGACTTCCTCAGCTTTGCCAACGCCAACCTGGCCGGCCCCGTGGGCTTGCTGTTTGCGTTTGTCTGGACCCTGATCGCCCGGCCATTCGGCGCCGAACTGGCGGCCAAGCGTCTGACCCGATTCAGTTGGCGTGACATTGTCGGCCTGTCCGAGCCGGCCAGTCTGGCCGAGCACCGGCATCTTGGCGTGCAAATGCTTGACCGCCTGATGCAGCATTTGCCGCGTCTGGCCTTGACCGGGCAGGACACCGGGATTGCCCTGCGGGAAGTCCGCGTGGCGCTGAATATGCTCGATCTTCTCGCCTACGCGCCGCGTATTGACGGGGTGCCGAACGCGCTGTTGCGCCAGGTGGTGGCCGAGGTCGGCGAATACTTCAAGGCGTGCCTCAAGGCTGGCAGGCGCTTGCCCGCACCGAGCCCGTTGCTGATGACCATGGACCGAGCCCGTCGAGCGCTGGGCGGCGCGGGCGATGACGAGACCCGCCTGCAACTGTTGCACGCCTTGAGTGGCTTGCGCCTGGCGTTATTGCCTGGCGTCGAATTTGTCGGTTCCGCCGAGCTTGAAGAACCGCTTCCCCATGGCATCGATGGAGCGCCTTTATGATTGGTGACCTGGATCTCAGCGGGGTATTCCTGCCCACACTGCTGGTGCTGATGGGCATTACCTATGTGTTGTTCCTGTTGGTGCACGGGGTGCTCACGCGTCTGCACTTTTATCGCCTGGTCTGGCACCGGGCATTGTTTAACGTGGCTCTCTACGCCTTGCTGCTTGGCGTCGTGGACTCACTCAGTCGATACCTGATGACATGAAAAAGCCTTTATTGACCATCGGCCGCGTGGCCCTGACCCTGTTGATCGTGAGCTTCGCCGTGGTCGTGGTCTGGCGGATGGTGCTGTATTACATGTTTGCCCCCTGGACCCGCGACGGTCACATCCGTGCCGACATTGTGCAGATCGCCCCCGACGTTTCCGGGCTGATCCAGCAGGTGGACGTGCGCGACAACCAGCCGATCAAGCGCGGTCAGGTGCTGTTCAGCATCGATCAGGACCGTTTCAAACTGGCCCTGCGCCAGGCGAAAGCCGCCGTCGCCGACCGGGAAGAAACCCTGGCCCAGGCCCAGCGCGAAGCCAAGCGCAACAAGGGCCTGGGCAATCTGGTGCCTGCCGAACAGCTGGAAGAAAGCCAGTCCAAGGTCGCCCGTGCGCAAGTGGCGTTGATGGAAGCTCAGGTGGCGGTGGACAGCGCTCAGCTCAACCTCGACCGCTCGGTGATTCGCAGCCCGGTGGACGGTTATGTCAACGACCGCGCGCCGCGTGCCCAGGAATTCGTCAGTGCCGGGCGGCCGGTGCTGTCTATCGTCGACAGCAATTCGTTTCACATCGACGGCTATTTTGAAGAAACCAAACTGGACGGCATCCATATCGGCCAGAGCGTCGACATCCGGGTGATTGGTGACCGCGCGCGCCTGCGTGGCCATGTGGTCAGCATCGTCGCCGGTATCGAAGACCGCGACCGCACCAGCGGCAACAACCTGTTGCCCAACGTCAACCCGGCGTTCAGCTGGGTGCGCCTGGCCCAGCGGATTCCAGTGCGGATTGCTTTCGATGACGTACCGGCGGATTTCCGCATGATCGCCGGGCGCACCGCGACTGTGTCGATCATCGACGATCAGGTCCGGGAGCCTGCGCAATGAGCAAAGCCACGGGTTTGGCGGTTGCCGGATTAGGCTTGTTGCTGTCGGCGTGTCAGGTGGTCGGGCCGGACTATCACTTGCCAGAGGAGGCGGCCATCCACCGTGATGACTTGCAGGGCGAACTGGCGGTGGCTGGCAAGCCCGTGGTCTCGGCGCCGGTGCCTGCCGATTGGTGGCGCCTGTATCGGGACCCGCGTCTCGATCAACTGGTGCAGCAAGCCATGGCATCCAACACCGACCTGCGCGTGGCGGCGGCCAGCCTGTTGCGCGCTCGTGCGCAAGTCGACGAGGCCGAGGCGGCCGGTGGCTGGAGCGGTGGCGTGAAAATGGGCGCCGAGCGTTTGCAGGAGTCCGGCCAAGCCTTCCTGTTGCCGGAAAAGGTGCCGGTGGCCAACATCGGCGATATCGGTATTTCTGCGTCGTACCAGTTCGACCTGTTCGGTACGTTGCAGCGTGGCATCGAAGCGGCCAAGGCCAATGCCGATGCCACCCAGGCTGCCGCCGACACCGCGCGCATTACCCTGGTGGCGGATGTGGTTCGGGCCTACACCCAAGTCTGCGCGGCCAACGAAGAGCGGGAGATCGCCCAGCATTCCCTTGATCTGCAATCCCAGAGCACCACGCTGATCCAGCGCTTGCGCGACGCCGGACGCGGCGACGAGACCCAGGTCACGCGCTCGCAAACCCAATTCAAGTCGTTGCGTGCCGACATGCCCCGTTATGAGGCGGCACGTCAGGCCGGGCTGTTCCGTTTGTCGATGCTGCTGGCCAAGCCTGTGGATCAATTGCCGGCCGGCACTGCGACTTGCGCTGAACTGCCGAAAATCGCGCAGTTGGTGCCTGTGGGCGATGGTGCCGCATTGCTCAAGCGTCGTCCCGACGTGCGGCAGGCCGAGCGCCGACTGGCGGCCGCGACGGCCGGTATCGGCATCGCTACGGGCGAGCTGTACCCGAACATCAGCATCGGCGCGACCATCGGTACCGTCGGCATCCTGGGGGATCTCGGCGACCCATCCACCAACCGTTGGGGGTTCGGGCCGTCGCTGACCTGGACCGTACCGTCCAACGGCACCCGCGCCCGCATCCGTGAAGCCGAAGCCACGACCCAGGGTGTGTTGGCACACTTCGACGGCGTTGTGCTCAACGCCATTCGCGAAACCCAGACCGCCCTGGCCCAGTACTCCGCGCTGCTGCAACGCCGTGATGCCCTGGCGGATGCCGAGCAATCGGCGAAACTGGCGGCCGACCAGACGCACCGCTTCTTCCAGGCCGGCCGCGAGTCGTTCCTGGCGGACCTGCAAGCGACCCGCACTTACACCGACGTCACGGCGCAACTGGCCACGGCGAACACGCAAGTTGCCATGAGCCAGATCGATTTGTTCCTCGCCCTGGGCGGAGGGTGGGAAAGCGGACGAACGCAAGCGTCGAACTCCGGCAAACCCTGAGGCCGTTGCTATGCTTTGAAGTGTTGGAGGGGCGCTGGAGTCAGGCGCCCTTGCTTCGCAAAGCTCGCGCAGGTCATGGGGAAACCAATAATGAAAAACCCTTATGCTCTCGGCTTCTGGTGCGCCGTCGTAGCGTTAGTGCTGCTTTCGGCCACCTATTTCTACGGCGTTATGCTGACCCACCAGATCGACAAGGCTCTGGTGTTCCTCGACAGCGCCACGGCGCTGATTGCCGTGATGTCCATCGCGGTGGTGGCCTGGGCCTCGGTCCAGAACCAGCGAATCAAAAAAAGACAACTCGAACAAGGCAAGACCCTGGTACTGATCTGGGACACCAAGGTCGCGCTGCGTCGTGTCGAAACGGTGTTCGACCGTTATTTCTGGGGCAGTTACTGGCAGCCAGGTCGCACGTTCCAGGAGGTCATGGGCGAACTCACCGGCACACCGCTGGAAAAGAGTCTCGAAACCCTGAAAAAACAATGCCTGGCGCTCGACAAGCAAGTGGCCGACGACGGCTGGCACTGGCTCAACAATGCGCGGGAACTGGCCGATGTCGCCGCCGCCATGGCCCGCGAACGCTATCAGCTGGATTTCTGCGACCCGCAGGGGGAAGTGATGGGCGGGGCGGTGATCAATCGCGACTTTGAAGTGCTGGTGTACACCTGGACCGCGCGGCTTAAAACCTTTGATCATCAGCTCGATGAGATCGAGGTCCAGTATTCCTGATGCTGCGTTGGCAGGTCTGACGCCTTCGCTGGCAAGCCAGCTACTACGGGGAATGTCCGCGACCTGTGGGAGCTGGCTTGCCAGCGAAGACAATCGCTCATACATGCGCCATAGACACTCTTTCACCTTTAATCCTTGGGCCGTCCACCGCGCCTGATGCTAATCTGCATCCCACTTTCAGCGCTGTCGCGACCGCAACCCGTCATGGGTTCAGGGAAGACGACTACACCTTCAACAACGGACATTGAACGGGTCATTCATGAATAAATCAGCAGGCGTGTTACTGGGAATTGTCGTGGCCATCGGTGCAATCAGCGCCGGCGGTGCCTGGTACACCGGCACCAAAATCGAAAGCGTGCTGAACACCTCCCTGGCTGACGCCAACCAGCAACTGCAAGCGGCGCTGGTCGGTCATAAAGGCACGGCATCGCTGGAACTGGTGTCGCTGGAGCGCCATGTGTTCAGCAGCACCGCGCACTATCGCCTCAAGGGCGAAGGTGAAATGTTCGGCGAGGAGCCGGTCGAGCTGCTGTTTGTCGATCACATCGAACACGGTCCGCTGCCGTTCTCGCGCCTGGTGTCGCTGAAGTGGCTGCCGGTCATGGCCACCAGTCATTACGAACTGGAAAAGACGCCGCTCACTGAAAAATGGTTTGCCGCCGCCAAGGATGTCTCCCCGCTCAAAGGCGTGGTCAATATCGGCTACGACAACTCCACCAACGGCACGCTGGAAATGCTGCCGCTGGAAACCGCACTGGATGACAAGTCCAGCTTGAAGTTTTCTGGCCTGAAACTCGATGTTTCGGCCAGCGCCCAGGCGCAGAAGGTCAAGGCCGACGGCTACATGGACAGTCTGAAGCTGACCACCGTTTCCGAAGATCAGGCACCGGTGCAGGTCGAATTGAACGGCCTGACTCTGGCCAGCAACCTGAGCAAAAGCACCTACGGCTACTACACCGGCGAAAACACCGTTGTGCTGACCAGCAGCCAAACCACGTTCGGTGCCAAACAGTCCGTGCTGGGCTTCAAGAATTTCGAGATGAAGAACCAGACCGAGGAATCGGGCACCAGCGCCTCCGGGCGTGCCGATTACAAGGTGGGTGAAGTGTCCTTGAACGGCAAGGCGTTCGGTTCGGCACAGTTGGCGATGAGCCTGAAGAACCTCGACATACCGGCGACGATGTCGCTGATGCAGGTTTACCAGAGCAAACTGCAGCCGTACGAGCAACTTGCCGCCGAGGCAGCCGAGGCGGGTCAACCGGTGCCGGAACTGAAGCTGACCGAAGCCGAAGAGGCGCAACTGAAAACCGGTCTGGAGCAATTGCTGGCGGCCGGCCCGCAGGTGGCCCTGGAAAACCTCTCGTTCAAAACCACCAACGGTGAAAGCCGCGCCAACCTGGTGCTGGACCTGACCAAACCACAATCGATCGAATTGCCGACTGACCAACTGATCAGACAGTTGATTGCGCTGCTGGACATCAATCTGCAAGTGTCCAAGCCAATGCTCGTTGATGTGTTCACCGTGCAATCGCAAATCGACGGCCAGACGGACGCCAAGCTGATCGCCGATCAGGCCACCGCCACCGCCGACATGTTTGGCAGCATGGCCGTCGGCTCGCAACTGGCGAAACTGGACGCAAGCAACATCGTCAGCAAACTGCATTACGCCAACAATCAGGTCGAGTTCAACGGCCAGAAAATGACAGTCGAAGAATTTGTCGGCTTCGTCATGAGCAAATTTGCTGGCGCAGGCGAGGTTCAATAAAACCGCCACCCTCCAGACAACGCCCGGCCTCTGCGCAATGCAGGCGCCGGGCGTTTTGCTGTTCGGCGGTTGAAATGCGGTCGACCTATCCTCGTCACCGTCTTCAGTAACGGGTGTAGGACGGTTCTGAGGCGCGGTGCTTCATTGAAAAAACGGCGCAATTGTTGAAGGTTGCGCCAAATCCTGGTGCCACCAAATGAAAGCTCCAGCTATAGTTTGCACGCCGACGACGGCCCCACCCGCACAAGGTACTCCGGCATGACCCGATTGACCTCTCTGAACCCTTGGCTAGCGGCCATAGCGGTCGCCCTTTGCGTGCAATTGCCGGCGCATGCGGCGCAGGCGGCACAAGCGACCCAGGAGCGTTTCACCCTGAACATCCCAGGCGTGTCGGATGACCGGTTGTTCACTTCTGCCGCTGCCAGCGATGCGCCGGGCTGCGGCGGGCATAATGTTTCACCGGCGCTGAGCTGGAGCGCCGGCCCGGCCGGAACGCTCAGTTACGCCATCGTCATGCACGACCCTGACGGCCAGAAAGGACAGGGTGTCGATCACTGGGTGCACTACGGCATCAAAGCGAGCACCCACCAGATCGCGTCCGGTGTCGGCGCAAAGTCCACACTTGAAGGCGTGTCCGGCATCAACAGCAAAGGCACCGCCGGTTACGTCGGCCCTTGCCCGCCGGCTGGCGACAGTGCGCACCATTACATCATCCAGATCTACGCCCTGGACCTCGCACCGGAGGCGTTGCCGGCAGGCCTGACCCGTGCGCAGCTGCTGGAACGAATCAACGGTCATGTGCTGAAAAACAGCAGCGTGGTCCGGCGTTACCACCGCTGAAGCCTGATCACTTCAGCGGCTTTGCAGAAAAAACTGAAGTGCGCGGCCTTCCGGGGATTTGGCATCCCTCCCCGAAAGCGCGCACTATCAGCTTGAAGTCGATGCGTTGGAGGATGCCGTGACAAAAAAAATCGACCGCATCGCCCAAATGCTTAACTGCCCGGAAAAGGGTGAGGAACTACGGCGAGCGATTACCGAAAGTCGTAAGGATTTTCTGCTGAATCAGCCGGAAGAAGACATCGTTGAAGACGACGTGCTCGAAGATGAAGTGTTCGAGGATGACGAGGACGATGATGAATACGACGAGTTTGATTGGACGACGGAATGAAAAAAACCGCTTAGGCGGTTTTTTTGTGCACCCACAAAAAAGCCCCAGACCTTACGGCCTGAGGCTTTCTCGTTTCTATAGATGGTGCACCAGGCGGGATTCGAACCCACGACCCCTGCCTTCGGAGGGCAATGCGGTACAGGAATCTTAGGTGTTCGAAGATGACGTTAAATGGCTCTAGGCCCCCCGCAGTAAGGCTTTGAGCTAAACGCGAACTATGTGGTTAGAAGCAACTACCGGCACTTAAGGGTGAGCGGCGGGGGCACAGAATACGAAATTTGCAAAGTCGATTTTTGACCACTAGCCGCCCTAGGTACAAATCTCCAGCTGAGCCAGCCCAGTTAATCGGACTAGATCATCGCATTGCTGTTTGGTCGTCGCTCCGAGATCCCAAAGCGTAAACCAAACTCCGGCATCCTACAGACGCCCTCATACGCCTGCCGACGTTGCGGGCGAGTGAGGTTATCGATCTGCCGCCACATAAGTGGGCGCCCGCCTAACCATGCAAGGTGTGTTGGGCTACTTCGTATCCGACCGCTTGCGATTTGCGGAAATTATCTATCGGCTCCCAGTCTCACCGAAATAATCATCCTTCGCGACCAGACCCAGATTATCGGTTAGATTTTGGCCATCCTCGCTGAACAAATGTTGAGTTCGCCGCTCCTGCTTGAGGTAAGCCAATGTTTGAAAGAAGCAATCCTCACACAGGTGCAGTTCATAGCGCTCCCCATCATGGGCGGTGCCATAGCCCCAGAGTGCTTGTAGGGTGCCGAACTGATACCCGCCAGTATCCAAGCTGGTGGAGCAACGGCATACATCGCACACGACGTCAGTCACTGTCTCGACTTCGATTTTTCCGGTTAATTTCATCGCTGACTCCTACATGCCTCTGATTTTGGCTTTCAGCATTCAGGCTCCAGGACAGAGCGTAGGCTGACCATTGTAGTATCCACCGGTTGAATCCACAGTCGTTCTCTGCCGATCATGCTCATGAAATGTGGTGGTCAATTCCATGCAAATGGCTGGGCAGGTCGAATGCAATTGGGTGGCTGACGCGACACCAATAGGACAGCTTCGGCCGCCGGGCTTGCCGGCGAATGTACACCGCATATCGGCCGCTGCTGGCGGGCCGATTCAGCGCTTCACGCCGCCTTTTTGACGGGAATTGCCAGCTAAAGTACACCACGTGCCGGCTGCGGCTGACGGCTATACTGTAAGCTTTCCAGCTAAATGTCCTCCACGCTTTGAGCTGAAAGTGCCTTTAATTGAAGACTTGGTTAAAACTGCGTTGCACCGTTACTTGCAGGAAAAGGGATTCTCGGGCGTTGAGTCAAAAATGGGGACTCGCCAAGGGTATGATGTGGAAGGCGTGAACCCATTGTCAGGCCGGAGACTTGTCATTGAGTGCAAAGGCGAAGTTGTTAGCGGCAGCACTTACAAGCTCTCTTGGGATAGGGTGGCATCAGCGCTGCTTACCTCTATAAATGAAATTGAGAACCCCGAAAGACATACAGATGTAGGAATGGCCTTCCCTGACACATCAGATTTCAGAGAGCGCACCAGATTTTTGAGGGGATTTCTCGAGCGAGAAGGTATTTCTCTATTTTGGGTATCTGAAGATGGCGGCGTCACTGAGTGGTGATCTACGTCGATCAAACTCTCTTGGGCCCGCAGGGTTTTGCCGCCGACGCATTTTTCATCCGCATGCCGGAATTTCATTGACCCAGTTTCGTACACCGAACTCGTAGTTGAGTTTCGCTTTCAGACTGCTGGATTGGGTCAGAATAGCGTCGGCACCTAGGTCAAAAAAGCACTGGCGGTAAGGCCCTCGAACTCATCTTTTTCAACCGATACGTAGTCTGCCTTGACACTCATCACTGTCCCTCTAAGAACACGTCGCGCTTGCTGGAAAAGTGTCGCCGGGCATTCAGGCCGCCGACTCCGGATCTGTGCCTTTCGCCTTGGCGATCATGGCGCTTAGCTGAGCAAGGTGCTCATCTACGTCGATCTCGATAAACTCTTCGCAAGAAGCTGCAATAATCTTTTCAGCGAAGTCGGCGCTGTACTCGAGGGGCTGATAGTCAGGGCTGGTTTTATCGATGGTTTTGAAAAGCCACTCACCCTCTACTTCCTCCCCGACCAGGCGATCGAGTTCCTGTAGGCCCAGCAGCGTCGACTGATATTGAGCTTCCTTCACCCTCGGAAAGTTCTGGAATACGGCGCGCTTCAGGGCGATGGCACGCACGCCATCAGCAGCAAGATCAACTATCAGGGCCTGCATCGGATTTAAGTGTTTCATCGTTCACCTCGATTATTCCGCGATGATCCCCGTTCATAGAACGGGGGGTGGATCGTCCAGTCGTCAGGCTGTGACAGCTACGCGCTGATCACCGAGGTCATAGCCGATCATGAAGAGCGCGGCTTCGAGGGCGCGCAACGGATCGTGGGGGGCGCCGACCGAATGGAAAGGGCTGCCTTTCGCGGCAGAATGTGCCAACACCGCGCTCAACACCCAGTTCGCACGCAGATTCCAGAGTGCGTGATGAGCGCCCGAGCGCAATCCCTTGAATTCGAGATTACCAATACCTGGATTGCGGCGTTTCGGGGCAGTTGCGTTGGGCGCCTCCTTCGCGGCCGCCCAAGGGAAGCACAATGCTTGCGGCACCTTCGGGAGTCCCTGGGATTGGCAGTACTTCACTACCATCCAGCCGAGCGCTGCGGCGACGCGGCTGTCATAGATGACAAAGTTCTTGCAGAGCAGCGAATAGACTTTGGTCATTCCAGAGTTGAAACGCAGGTGCTTGGAGCGCAGTACCGGAGCAAGCTCATCGCCGGAGTCCATTGCCACCTGTACCGCTTCCAGCAGGCTCGCTAATCCTTCCTTGTTCGCCTTGAGCCAGCTCGCGTTGCCGGCGCTCACGCCCCCCCAACTCATCACGTCAAGGGCAGCATCAAGAGCACGGCTGTCATTGCCATTGATGTTTTCGAGACTCTTGCGCAATGCCGTCAGGGCAAGGCCATTGCTTATGGAGCAGTTACCGGGATTGAACGCCAGTCGCGAGTTCCCCGGATGATTCCAGCGATAGCGGGTGAAGGCGTCAAACAAGCTGTTACACGACCATTGCGCACCGGTGCGACGATCAACATACTCGTGCTTGAAGCGGGATTCAGAGTTGAGTTCTGCCGCGAGCCAGTCAGTGAACTGAGACACGTGGGGAAGGGCGATATAGGTTTGGCGATTCATGAATACTCCTGTGGGCTGGCACTAAGGTTAGCGAGGTTGCCTGCCAGCCAGAGCATCAAAACATCGGATAGGGACAGATCGTGTCCGCAACAGGATGACTGTGGAAAATAAAGTGGATTTGTTTGATCGCCGAGATTGCCTGCGCAAAATTTTGCTTCAGTACAAGGAGCCGCAGCCGACCCCTGTTCTGCACGAGCGCCTCTGCGCCGAGTTGGGGCTTGAAAGTCACATTCTCAGGAGCACGCAACGAGATCTCGAGGCGCTTGAACGTATCGGCGAGGTCAGGCAGGTCAAGGTGGACTCAGACCTGCGAGCAAATTTCTGGATGTGGGTAGGGGCTGGCCTCGATTTGACGCTCTTGCCTACTGAAGCCATGACGGTATCGGCCATTATCGATCATGCTGCTCGTTTTGGTCTGCAAGCGCCGCCGGAGATGCTGGAAAAGCTTCGTGGCTATGTTGATCGAGTCATGAGCAGGGCACCTTTCCGAAAGCTGGAGTGGGCGAAACGCGTCACCACCGGTACACGCTTCACGGTGCTGAAGCCTGGGCGATCCGATCCAGCCCATGTGGCCAGGTTTCAAGACGCTCTTTTGTACAATGAGCCGTTAAAGGTCACATACCTCCCCCGAGATGCGGGGGGCGTCGAGTGTGTCTACCATCTGAAACCCTTGGCACTCTCTTATCAGGACTCGAACATCTATCTGTCTGCCTATGTTCTGGAGGAAGAGTGGCCGGAAGGCTGCGCCCCCGAGCCTGGCGCGAAGCGCGGCAAGTACAGTAGCAATGGTCCGAAAACACTGTGTGCACTCATGCTGCATCGGGTGGTGGCGGTCACGGAAAGCAGCCGGTATATCCCTGAGCCTGATGACTACGACGTCAACTCGCTTGAAGCACAAAAGCACCTCATGACCATTCATGGCGATGACCCCGTTGATCTCAGGCTTCGGCTGGGCGCCAACTTGCATAACCGACTCACGGAAAATCCGCTGGCAGATGACCAGGCCATGGCGCAATTATCCGACGGGAAATGGGATCTGAATTGCACCCTCCGCGATACTCAGGGTTTGAGACTTTTCCTCCTCAGCAACGCGGACGAGATCGAGGTGCTTGGACCTCCTGTTATCCGTGCGCATGTGCGAGATGCGCTGCGCCGTGCAGTGAGTGTTTACGCTGATGATTGATCCTGTGCTCCGGGCGGGGACATGCACCTGCCTGGAGGGATGTCAGAGCGAAGTCATCACTTGTTGATGTCTTTGGACGCCTGCTGACGACTGATGCCAAAGCTCTGCATCAGGTGCCCGTGGTCAGGCGACCTTCCCACTTCACAGTGGCAAAAATCCAGATCAGTCAATGGTTCGTAAGCAATTAGACTGGGTCAGTGGTATCTCGGCAACTGGGTCAATTCGGCATCGGTGCAAACACACTGGTGGCAGATACAACCTCCTGGGCATCAGCAAGCGGGGCAACAAGAACCTGAGACGGCTGCTGGTGCAATGCGCTAAAGCCTACCTGATCCATCTCGACAGCCAGCGAGGGCTGTTAGGTGTTGGGGGGGGACTGCGGGTCTGTTTAAGCGGAGGCTGGCGGAACTTTTCTTTAGACGTTGGACGCATTGTCCTGTGTGCGCGATCCCATCATGATCTCAAAGTGATATTGTTCTGATCAGCCCGTTTGACTGACTAAGTCATTAGTATCATGGCGACGCAAAAATAATATTTTTTGTATAGGCACAAAATTTTTTATTGTCTAGGGCTCGCCTGTAAGTGTATGTCATTGATTTTAATGGATTTTAAGTTGGCATTTTCCGTGCATTGACAACTGATAACTCCCGTTTTAACCAGTGAGGTGCACCTTGGGATTCGCCAAATATCAGGAAGACATCGTAAGCCGGTTCGTGAACGACACCCGTGATCGCGAGACTTTGCTGGGTGGGGCTGTCCCCCCACAAGAAATCAAAAGTAAGCCTGTAGTAAAGCAAGGAGCTAAACCTATGTCCGGTTTGAAGCAATTCCAAATGAGTTCCGCACGGCCGCTACCTATCATCGTGCTGGCAGACGTTAGTGGAAGCATGGGCGTTGACGGCAAGATCGAGGCGCTAAATGCGGCGCTAAAGGAAATGATCAACACCTTCTCGACTGAGAGTCGTCTTCGTGCCGAGATTCAAGTAAGTCTGATTACCTTCGGCGGGACCCAGGCAGCGACCCACCTGCAACTTACGCCCGCACATGAGGCCCCTAAGATCGAACCGCTGATTGCATCAGGCGGCACTCCAATGGGAAGCGCGCTTGAGGCTGTTCGTGAAATTCTTGAAAACAAAGAGCTGATATCTTCGCGAGCTTACCGCCCGGTTCTTGTCCTAGTTTCCGATGGCCTCCCCACAGACGATTGGAGGCAGTCCTTCCTTCGCTTGCAAGATTCCGAGAGAGCCAAGAAAGCAACTCGTTTGGCTATGGCGATCGGAGCCGACGCTGACGAGGAAATGCTTCAGAGCTTTATTCAGGATGTAGAAGCGCCTCTATTCAAGGCCCATAACGCCCGAGATATTCACCGCTTTTTCCGTGCTGTGACCATGAGCGTCACGACCAAAAGTCGGAGTCCCAATCCGGACCAATCGGCAGCCTTCGTAATTGATGATCTGCCGAATGAAGATCCCATGAACGGGCTGGAGTATTAATGCGATTTGTGTCTGCTGGCACAAGTGTTCGCGGGCCGGCGCATGTGGATGAGGACCTACCAAACCAGGACGCCGTTGCGCTTCGTGGCAGTCGCGGTGGCTGGGTGGCTGCGGTTTGCGACGGTTTGGGCTCGTGTCAACTGAGCGATATCGGTTCTAGGGCGGCGTCAGGTGCTGTTCTAGAAGTCCTAACGGCAAGGCCTCGGTTAGAGCCTGCGGCCGCCAACGCGGCCATTCATGCACGGTGGATCGAGCGGGTCAGTCCGCGCCCGATGGAAGCCGTAGCGACGACTTGTCTCTGGGCGTCCGTGGACAGCGAAGGGCGAGGGCAAGCTAGCCAACTGGGCGATGGACTAATCCTCTTTCGCAGCGCCGGGCGTTTCTACAGGCTGACCCCTGAGCGCCAAGGCTACAGCAACCAAACCCAGGCGCTATGGAAGGAACACAACGGCGATTTTTGGCATCAATCCAATTTTCAACTGACGCATCCCGGTGATGGCGTGATCCTTATGACAGATGGTGTTTCCGACGATTTGGTCCCAGATGCCCTCGCCGGATTTTTCGATGTCGTCTGCCAGCACATCACTCTTCTCGGCCGGCGCCGTGGTCGTCGCTGGCTCACCCGTGAACTGGAAGGTTGGTCGACGCCGTGCCACGGTGACGACAAGTCTGTTGTGGCAATTTTCAGGATAGAGTCATGAGCGAAACAGAGGAAAAACAATGCATTGTCTCGGACGTTCATGGTCACGGATATACGCTGACTAAATTAATCGGGCATGGTGCTCAAGGGGCCGTCTGGTGCACATCGCATCCCAATGTGCTGGTTAAACTCAGCACGATTCCCAATGGGATCAGGCGTGAGCAATGGCAGAGCCATATTGCTTGGCTGATGCGCCAGAACCTGACTCGCCTCAAATTGGCCCGGCCTCTTGCCATGCTCGAAGCCCCACACGCGGGCTACATAATGGAGCTGATGGATGGACTCGTTCCGCTTACAAGTCTTTTTGAAACACAGTTTCTCGAGAATGCGGAAGGCTTTCTGGCGACCGGAGGGCTTATCCGGCGTCTGCGGCTCTTACGTCAACTTGCCTCGACTCTTTCTCGTCTTCACGGACTAGGCATGCATTTCGGCGACCTATCGCCCAACAACATTTTTATTTCCGGTGAATCTGACCACTCCGAGGTTTGGCTCATCGACTGCGATAACATCAGTCTCGAAGCCAGGCCTTGTCGGCCACTTTATACCCAGGACTACGGTGCGCCCGAGGTGGTACGGGGCGATGCCCTGTCCTCAACGCTCACCGACGCCTGGTCATTTGCCGTCATCGCTTGGCAGATGCTCACCATTAGCCATCCCCTTAAGGGCGAGGTAGTCGTCCATGGAGATCCGGAGCTTGAGGAGCAGGCGCTGCGCGGTGAGTTTCCGTGGGTCTATGATCCGGATGACGCCAGCAATTTGGCCTGTGGAGGCATACCCAAAGACCTTGTGACCACTTCGCATATGGCGAGATTGTTCGCTCAATGTTTCGGACCTGGGAAGGCTGACTCTCAGGAGCGACCGTCGATGAGTGCCTGGCAGGAAGCCCTGCATGAAGCCAGCGAACGGACAATCACTTGTACCGACTGTGCGAGCTCCTATCTATTCACGCCGGAAAAGCAATGTCCATTCTGCGAGGGCCCCCTCGATGAGAACCATGTCCTGGTCCATGAATATGAGTTCACGCCATTGGGTCTACTACCAGAAGGCAGCGCTAGTCGCGATTGTTGGTTGCAGACAGGCCGCTTTGTCGTCCTTCAACCAGGTGGTGAAGTTCAATTGCGTCCGAACTTGCCGACCTTCCTAGAAGGATTATCTGGCAAACCACTTGTCCGTTTAGCTTGGCGTGATAGCGACTTACTGATTGACCCGCTTGAGAGCGTCGTATCGCTGCAACGCGGGAAGACAGCATCTCCCCTCAAGGGGCCATATCCGCTTAAGGGCGATTTCCGTGGTAACGACCGGGAGCCTTACTGGCTGCGTATCGGCAAGCCCGACGAACCCATGACCGTTTGGCGTTTTGCCTGGTGACTGCCCATGAAATTGCATGAATTTCCAAACCTATCCACAGACATCATCACGCTTGCATGCACTGGGGATATTAGCCGCTTCCGAATTCAGGAAGAGATTCTGTTTTTCCTGAGCGCTGAGATGTGGCATGCGAACCAAGGACAGGAGACTGTCACTGCCGAGGTTCCTAGGCAGGAAACGGCGCTATTCGAGAGCCTTGCAGGCAGGCAAGAAACGCTCTGGATTCTGCGCAAAGCCAGTGGCGGGAAGCTCCATGTACAGTATTTGAGTGCATTTGAGCGACTCAAGTCCGGTTTTGACATCGGTATCGACGCGTTGGTGCTGGAAGATCTTTACAAGTCTGGCGAGATATCGAGGAAAGATGTAGGTCTTGCCTGCGACTGGCTCAGTAATCAGTTCATAGTAGAAGGCGAGATTCAGCGCCTTATTGTCGCTCGCTATTCCAACACTACCCCGGATAATTTCCAGGCCATCGGCAAGTCCTGGCGCGCGATTATCCAACGCGACGACAAGGGCGCGTACCGCCTGCTTCGCATCAGCCGGAAAACTCGCGAGACGCCACAGGCGATAGTACTTGAGGGTGGGTTTCAATTCAGCGATGCGAGAGTGTCCCGACAACTGCAGGACCCGCTCCAAAAGGAAATGCTGGAGGCGGCCCTGAATGAAAACGGCAGCTACCTAGAGCTCTGGAAACTTTATAACGAACGCCAGTGGTCCCGCGCCCAGCAATATGCCAGCGAACTGAACGCCTTGCGCTATGTGAAAGCTGAAGGTGTCGAGGACAGAGGCAACAAGTGGGTCCTGACGCCGGCGAGTATCGATGACTTGAGGTTATTCCGAGAGCGCTGGGAAAACCTCGGCCTAGATGACTCCGTTCAGGTTGAGGTTTCCGAAAAGGCACCCGACTGGACAGTGGAGCTTGCTGACCTCAAGGAGCAAACGCAACTGATACGTGGCCGCCTGACCTTTCGTACCGACTGTGTTGAGGTGAAGCCGGATGAGCGTCGGGCCTCTAACAAGCCGTCGGCTTCCGGCTGGATCTACTACTCCCTTGCCGGCGAGCGCACCGTCGGCAAGCGCCGGGAAGAGGCCAAGCGCCAGATCGACAGCGGTAAGCGATTGCCACAATTGAAGTTCCTGCTTGAAGGTCGTTCGGTCCCGGCCGAGCGTCACCGCAAGTTGCGGGCTATCACCCCTTATGCCAAAGAGTCTTTCAAGGGTGGCACTCCTACCGACCGCCAGTGCGACGCGCTTTTCGCTGCCCTGAACACCCCGGATATCGCGCTGATCATCGGCCCGCCAGGAACTGGAAAGACTCAGGTCATCGCTGCCCTGCAGCGGCGGCTTGCCGAAGAGAGCGACCGCAAGGTGTTGCGCGGCCAAGTCCTAGTCAGCAGCTTCCAGCATGACGCGGTGGATAATGCCCTGAACCGTAGCGGAGTCTATGGCCTTCCGGCTGTTCGTGTCGGAGGAAGGCAAGACGATGACGAGTTCGCCACTCCATTCCGCAGATGGACCAATGATCTTGTCGAATATCTCGACAATCAGGTGTCGGAAGTCGAGCACAGGGAACCCACGCTCCGTCATCTCAAAGAGCTGCGCAGGCATTTTCAGCGCATGCGCATGACAGGCTACGACGCAGCGGGGCGCTACGAAGCCCTAGCTCGGGCCGACGTACTTCTGAGGCAGGTGACATCTTCCAGGATCAGACTGCCGTCTGCGATCGAGTCCGAGTGGCGCGAGTACCTGCGGGAACAGCAGGGACAATCCTTCAAGACAGCCTCGCATCAGGAGGAAGGTCGCCTCACGATGCGGATTCGCGGATTGCGCGTTGATCGAGTCGGTCATGCCGACGACGGCCCCCAGCGTGCTAGGGATCTCGTTCGCGCATTAGTCCAAGTGGGCTATCCGCTGTCGTCAGAGCAAAAGGTAATCCTAGACCGCGCCAGCACCTTCGGACAGCTCGATATCATCTTGTTTCCAGAACTGGAACTCCTGCGCGACCAGCTTCTGGACCACTTCATTCCCGACTATCGTCCTTCGGCTATTCGCACGCGAATCGACAATCGAGGATTGGATTTGCTTGATCGTGTCGAACAGGCACTTGAGCAGTGTTTGGTTGCTACGCGACAAGGGGTGGCCGGTGTGCTTGAGGAACTTGCGAATGCCATCAGGTACGACGAACGTCAGGCCCAACGCGCGTCTACGGAATATTCCATGATCGTCGGTGCCACCTGCCAACAGGCTGCGAGCCAGCGGATGGTCAGCCTCAAGGCCGTAGCAGGTTTGGAGAGCGAGTCAATCTCCTTCGACACTGTGATCATCGACGAAGCAGCGCGGGCAAATCCGCTCGACCTGTTCGTTCCAATGGCTATGGCCGAGCGGCGCATCATTCTGGTCGGTGATGATCGCCAGCTGCCGCACTTGCTCGAGCCCGACATCGAAGAGGAAGTCGCCGACCAGCATGAGCTCAGTGAAATCCAGAGAGAAGCGTTCAGGACCAGCCTGTTCGAGCGCTTACGCATTCAGCTTCAGAAACTGCAAGTGCAGGATGGTCATCCGCGTGTCGTGATGTTGAATGAACAGTTTCGCATGCACCCGATCCTCGGCGACTTCGTCAGTCAGCAATTTTATGAGGCGTTCAACTTGGAAAAGGTTCGATCGGGCAAGAAGGCAGAGGATTTCGAGCACAACTTGCCAGGTTATAAGGGCAAGGTCTGCGCCTGGATCAGCGTACCAGCCGAAGAAGGGGCCGAGCAGCGCCATAATCGCAGCCGCCGGCGCTCAGTCGAAGCGAATGCCGTTGCTGAGGAGGTGGAAAAACTGCTCAAGGCCGGTGACGAGGACATCTCCGTAGGTGTCATCACCTTCTACAGCGCGCAGCGTGACCTGATCATGCAGAAACTGGTAGATAAGGGCCTCATGGAAGGCGCAGGCAACTCCTGCGTACCGGCTCCTGCCTATCGATTCACATCCGACGGCGAGGAGCGCCTACGCATTGGTACTGTAGACGCCTTCCAAGGCAAGGAATTTGACGTGGTATTGCTCTCGAACGTGCGCAGCAGTCGCCAGCAGATCTCAGCCGGCCCAGACGATCCGCAGTTGCGTGAAGCCAAGTTGAACGCTAAATACGGTTTCCTGCGTCTGGCTAATCGCATGAATGTCGCCATGAGCCGGCAGCGCAAGTTGTTGATCGCGGTCGGCGACCCGGCCATGGCTGAAGGCGAGGAGGCACAGGAAGCGGTTCCGGCTCTGGTTGCCTTCCGCGATCTGTGCAGGGGTTGACATGACAGTTTTCGCGCATCGTTATCTGAAATACCGCGACGCCCCGCAGGTTAAGCCGAGCATGCCGGTACTTTGGCCTGTGCATGTCCGCAGAGTCATGTATCCCGTAGGCTCCGGTACCCAGATCAACCTTTTTCAGAAGGCAGTGCTCGGCTTGGTTCGTGCTCGCAGCAATGAACCTGGGCACTTGGCAAAACTGCTCGGGCTGCACCTGGAGCTTGTGCGCCTAATCATCGCCCAGTGCATGAGCCAAGGCTGGCTCGACGATAACATGCGGCTCACTGATAGCGGTCTGTCCATGCTGGCCAGCGAAGAAGACCGTCATGAAAGACTCAGGCAAGGGGTCATATTCCAAGACGGTATCAGTGGTGCTGTGTGGCCCCGTTTAGCCGACAGCCTTGAGGAAATTGAGGCCCTACCAGATTCAGGGTTTTTCCCAGCGTTTCTCAGGAATCGCTCCAGCGGTAGGAAAATCACGCCTTTCTGCCTATCTGGCCGTACGGGTACCAACGCCTTCCCCCAGCCCAGCGAAATTCAGGATGCCTGGCGCAACTATCGGCTCGACTACCGAAACGCTACACAGTTGCTTGGCTCAGGCCAGTTACCCGAGCAAATCCGCATCCACAGTATTGAAGTCATGGATGAAACCGCGGAGCCCATGTACCTGTTGACTTGGATCTGCCCTAATCCAGGAGGGAGCAAGCCTTGGCTTATCTGTGATCCCTTCGACATCCGCGAGCGTGCGTTCTGGTTAGAAGAACCGCTGGAGGCGTACCTTGCTTCCAACGGACAGCTCGGCACGCGCATGGCCTCGGTCCTAGGTATGGAATACAAAGTGAACGAGAGCGGCGAGATTTCCTACGAGGCTATGGAGCACAGCCTGGAACTGGAAATACTCACGGAGTATTCCTGGATTAACCGTCACCCCGACATTGGTCATTTCTACCGGACGCTCAAGTGGCGCTTAATGGAAGTGGACCGGGGAGCCCGGTACAGCACCGACTCCACTCTGACCGATGCACAGCGGCTGGCCGAGTCTGTTCTGCAGTGGTTGATTGGTAAGTGGAAGCCGGACGCCACGATCCTGCCGAACGCCTGGCAACAGGATCGCAGACAAAAGGTTGAACTCCTGAATGGTCTTGATCTTCCGGCATTCACGCCCGATGTTATCCGCCGACTGGCAGGGCAAGACTTAAAAACGGTACGCCGCGCCATCGACGATCCAAAACAATCCCTAAAAGCATTGCTTTTTGCCGCTGCCCTTGCCACACCGGACAACCCGGAGCACCCGCTGAGAAAAATTCCGGTCAGCGCCTTGGCTTTCGAGCGCCTGCTCGATCTTGCTGATTCCCGTAACAAAGTGGCGCATGCCAGTACCACACGCGTTAACAAAGATACCGCCGTCTCGTTCGCCGACTTCACGCTGGGCTGGGCCCTGCTTTTCAAGGAATGGTTGTAATGGCTAAGAAAAATCGTCGCGGAAGCACCCTTCCGCTGCAGAATCCAACCAACAGTAGCGTGAACAATAGCGGAACTGCTGGCAGCACAGCCTCGCTGCTTCAGCGGCTCAATGCTTCGATGCAGGTGGGAACCTCAATCCTGGGAGCTGATCTCGACCAAGAGCTGTCGCTTGATATTGGGGGGCTTAATAGGCTGCTTGATTCCTTTCCAAGAGAACGTGAGCCACAGCTTCGCAGCTGGCTGGAAAAATTCACTGTCTTTAGTCGGGATCTCGATCGTAAGAACGAAAACCTTAAAGATGACTTCGAGAAGCGAACTAGAGAACTCCAAGCAACGATGACGAGTTTGACAGAAGAGCGGTTGGTGTTGGCTCAGGAGCTTGCTTCACTCGAAACGGTCCGTCAGAAACTCGACGAAGAAAAGCTGGCGCTGAATCCTCGCTTGGAAAGTCTGGCTACAAAAGAGGCCGAAATTGTTGAAAAGGAAGAAGAGCTGCGTCAACGTGAACAAGACGCGCTGAACGATTTTTCTCGCCTGAAGCGGGAGCAAATGGCTGGGCTGAAAACCGGAATCCAATCGCTGGAGGACACGCGTGACCACCTACATCTGGAAGTAGAACAGCTCAAGGATTTGCTTAATGCCCGTCAGCGGGAAAAAGATCTGGAACTCGTACGGCGCAATGGGGAACTTGACCAGCGCGAACATCAGATCAAAGCCCAGGAAATCTACATTTCTGGTTTAGAGGTAGGGCTCAAAAACGAACGCGAAGGAATTCGCCGAACGATTGAGGACGGTATTGAGCTGGAGTTCCAGAATTTCGAGCGTGAGTCTGAGCGCTTGAGGCAAAGCCATAAGCGCGTCTGCGACAAGATGGATGATCTGCTCGCACAACAAAGTGAGTATGACGAAATCGTCGACATGCTGGGCGGGCGCCAGCCGCAGGAGTTGATGGACGAATTGGAAAAGTTGCGGCGCGACTGCCGGGAGCTCAAAGCGCGCTTCTCCGGCACAGATGCGGAGCAACTGGACATTGAGAACCAGGCTCTTCGCGAACAAACTCTGGTGTTACAGAGCGAGGTAAGAGGGCTGCGCGAACAGATTGCTGAAAATGCTACGGAGCTCCACGCACGGCGTATGGCGGCCACCGATATGGCGCACCTGAGCGCCGAGAAGAAAGTTCTGGAGAAAGGTAACCAGCTACTTGGTAACCGGATTAACTATCTGGCGTCCCAGATCGACCAGATCACCGAGGACAGTAAGGCGAAGTCCGCCTTTCCTGCTCTGTCGAGCATGGACAAGAACCCAAAATTGGACCTCAGCCAGCCCCTTGAGTCTGTACCGGACGATCTAGCGGCGTTTGCCGATGAGCTGCGCCACCGGATAGCCCAGGCAGAAGGCGATACCAAACTCTATTATCCAATTCATATCATCCGAACTCTGCTGGGCGGCTTGGCAATGAGCCAACTGCATGTATTTCAGGGTATCAGCGGTACCGGCAAGACCAGCTTAGCTAAGGCCTTTGCAAAAGCTATGGGTGGCGAATGCACAGATATTGCGGTACAGGCCGGCTGGCGTGATCGAGATGACCTGTTGGGTCACTACAATGCCTTCGAGAAGCGTTTCTACGAGAAGCCTTGTCTGCAGGCGCTCTACAGAGCACAGACACCGGCTCACAGTGACTCGTGCAACGTGATTTTACTGGACGAAATGAACCTGTCGCGTCCTGAACAGTATTTCTCTGAGTTCCTCTCGGTGCTCGAGAAAAATGATAGGGCCGAACGCAAAATCAGCCTGCATGAAAGCGCCATGGTCGATGCCCCCAAACGGTTTGTTAGCGGGTGTGAAATCCACCTGCCGGAAAACGTATGGTTTATAGGCACAGCAAACCATGACGAGACCACTAACGAACTAGCCGACAAGACTTATGACCGTGCTCATGTCATGACGATGCCGCGGCAGGATGATACTTTTGCGATAAGGCCGTATTCCAATGCCCGATACTCATTCAGCTCTTTGCAGAGACGGTTCGACAAAGCTATTGAGCAGTACGGGTCGGAAGCCCGCGGTCTAATGCTCCAGCTCCAAGACAGCCAGTTACCAAGCATACTGGAGGAGTATTTCGGACTGGGCTGGGGTAACCGTCTGGATCGCCAAGGCTTGCGCTTTATTCCGGTGATGATCGCGGCCGGTGCCTCTGGCGCGTCCGCGCTCGATCACTTGCTTGCTACTCGTATTCTGCGCAAGGGGAAGGTCGCCGGTCGGCATGACGTGGGGGCGAAGGAGCTAGGCTTTGTTCAGGATGCTTTGATCGACTTGTCGCTGAAGGTAGATGAGGATGAGTTTGTCCAGTCAATTGCCTTGATCGAAAAGGATCGACAGCGCCTGGAGCGCGGACTGTGATGCTCCTTGACCGCATTACAGGGCAAACCCTCATATCAATGCCGGATCAGGTGCATAGCGGTCGCTATCGCGTCTTGGAACCTATGGTTCTCAACCGTCATATACGGCTGCAGGTCGGCGATCTATTGTGCAGCGACGGATCGGATCGCTGCCAGTTGGATGAAGGCCCCCGGCCCTTCGTAACTATGCACCCCGAGTTGGAAGCTGAAGCATTTCAGTTCACTCGGGCGATCGGAACTCTGTCGCACCTGATCGATAATGCGGACAGCCAGAATTCTCTAGTCTCACCTTTGCTGCCAGCGACCGTGGTTAGTGACCAGAGTCGAGCATCAGTTCTAGAGCAGCTACTGGAAGAGGTCCTCGAGAAGGGGAGTCTCGACCATATTTCTATCCATCCGCGAATGGATTTGAAATACGAGGAGGAGGTCGCTGATGTGTCACGGGCCCGGCGTCTGGCCAACCGGTCGCTGACGCATTTGGCCTCGCATTCGGAGTGTTGGCAGCGAGTGACTTTCGACGGGGTCCAGCCTCGCAAGGTGCTGGCCCGCTTCAGCGAGGACGATTACAACACCTATGAGAATCGGGTGTATGCCAGGCTCCTCGATGACATTGAAAATCACCTTAAGCGCAGGCTCGGAGAGGTCAATGCATTACGCCGGAATCTTGACGACGCGCTTAATTTGACCCGTGGCGATATTGACCTGCACCATCTCACCAGCGACACCATCTGTACGTTGTGGGCTGATGCCTTGTGGAATGCTGAGGAGGTGGATCAGCAACTTAAGGCTACCAGTGTGACAACCAGCCGTCTGACCAGGCAACTCCAGAGGATCCGAGCGCTCAAGCGTCAGGGACTTTATAGGCGCGTACCAAGGTCGGCGCATATCGGTGCCAACCTGCACCGTACTAATATCCTGAGTCATGATGTTCATTACCGACATTTGGCTCGGCTCTGGGATGCGCTGAGTCGTGAGCGCCAGCAGACGAGTCGCAAACCGGACGAAGTCTTAGCCGACAATCAGGTGCTCGAGGAGCGCTATAGCCAGTATGTCGGGCTGGTGATTTGTCATGCCCTGGTTCGCTATGGAATGAAGCCGGGAGTGTGCCAATTCTCTTGGGCGGGATTCGAAATATCCGTCCACCGTGAAGCCCTCGACTGGCATATACAGGTCGACGGCCAGGATCATCTGGTGCTGGTACCTTGGGTTTTTCTCCATGATTTGCCATCCCTCAACTTTCCCAAGCATCCGCAGAAAATTGTTTGCTGGCCGGGAATTGGTCATGTGGATGATTTGGAGAGGGCTCAGTCCGACCCTGCTTCAGTGTGCCTGACTCCAATGGATCTCTACACGGTAGAGCGCATGGGCCAGATACTGGATAGCATGTTAGCCCGTCTTTTGCTCACCCAGTACGGGAAGCCAATCCGGCCAGTACCCACAGCGGTGATGGCGGTTGCCCGCGACATGAAGGAGCTCGACGTTTCTGGCACGTCGCTGAAGGTGCTAGCCACACCATCCTATGACAAGTGCGTGCGATTGCGTCAGTTACTGTCAGAACATGCCAGCGAGCAGATTGCAAACGCTGTGACCATTCAACTACAGGCGACCGAAGCCCTCGCCGAGTGTCCGGTCTGTTCCGCTTCGGCACCACTCGTGCCTCAGCCGGATGGGGGCTTCAGATCGCAATGCGACCGTTGCGGCGCCTACCGTTATTGGTACCAGGCCGGTAGCGAAGGTTGGAAGTACCGCCAGCTACTAGGCAGCTCTACAGCATTCCGATATTGCGGCCGGCGAGGCTATGAGTTCGTCACAAGTCGCTAATGAACAGTCTCTTTCACAGTAAGGATGCGGGCGAAGATTGGATGTTCTCCGTCACATATTCACTGCCTCGATCCGCGAAGGGGTAACGGTTTGGTGCTTGGTGCATCGCGGATCCGGCTGACCCAGCATGCCACTATGTTGAAAACCGCTGCCCAGGCAGCCGCCCTTGCACAGACTGAAGTAACGACAGCTATGGCATGTCTGGTCGCTGACCACGATATTTAGGTTGTGCTGGAGAATGACACCTAGCGAATGCTGGTACAGATTTCCCATCGGATGTTCTTTGAAGCATGTGCAGGAGCACACATCCCCATTTGGATAGACATAGACTTTTGCCGTTCCGGCCCCACAGTTAATGGCTGAATCAGGCAACTTTAGCCCTGCGAGAGCCTCGTCACCTATCTCATCTAACCGCGTAAAATCGTACATTGGAAACGCTAGGATTTTGGTTCGCCATTGCTGTTTTCGAAGCGCGTATACCTTACTGTTCCAGTCTTGTGTACAGACCTCCATGCCTGACGACGCACGACCAGCATAGGTTGCTCTTTTAATTGCAATGTGCACGAGGCCAAGGCAGTCCAAGGGTTTTAGAAACGCCTCAACCTGATCGAAAAAGTTTAGGTCGATAATAGTGCTTGAAACGCTGCAGACGATTCCTGAGGCGCGTAAGTTTTCGATAGCTCGTATTGAACGCCTGAACGAACCTGAGCCGCGGATTCGATTATGTTCATCTTCAATCCCGTCTAGAGAGATCTGTACCGACAGGTTGGGATGGCCTGCCCATGGTTTCAAGTTCTTGGCAGTGAAGAAAGACGTTGCACCATTGCTATTGATGTTGACCCTAAGTCCGAGGTCAAGGCTTAGCTTTAGGATTTCCCGGAAATGGCGATGGATTGTGGGCTCCCCTCCACTAAGGAGGACGAGCGCATCGGGGAAAGAGCGGTGTATGTCTTGGATCGTTCTTTCGATCATCTCCCGCTCCCCAGTTTCATTCCGGAAGGGAGAGGAATCGCGGATGCAATGACTGCACGCCAGATTGCACCGCTCAGTCAAGACGAAGTAAAACTGTTCCATTACTCTAACTCGAGGTAGGGCCTAGTCCGCAGATCTAGGTCAAATTTCTGGTCCGCAGCTAATAGCAAATGATCCACTATGAGTCTGAGCGGTTGCTCGTCAATGACAGAGGTCTCCGGCTGGAATGGCAGGCGGACATATGACTCAAGTAGGCTGGCGAAACGATCATCTTGTTCTAGACGCGCCAGCCAGTCTTTGAGAGTAAGGGGATAGATGCCTACTGCCAGATGCGCCGAGTGCTGTGCTTCTGTTCGGGTGAAATGCCAAAGACCTCGTGGGCAGTAGAAGACGTCTCCTTGCTCAATTAGCACAGATGCCCAACCGGTCAGGTCATCGTCTATAACTGGCATCTTCTGGTGACGGATGGCTTTGGAAATCACGTGGTCATCTTTTCGGTAATACCAGCGCTTGCTTCCATGAACCTGTATGACCAGCACATCATGCCTATCAAAGTGCGGGTTAACACCGGCCTGATTGCGGGCGGTATAGTAACCGTTGATGCTGAGTCGCGTGTGCATCTCATGAGCAAGGTCGTCAGCGAAGCATTCCAGTTTCAGGCTATGTTCTTGGATATTATCGAACACCAACGTACCGCCGCGGGCAATCGCATAAAGCATCTTTTTCTTATTGAGATGATTGTTCAGGTTGTTGGTATAGCGGTCTTGGTCGTCAATGAGATCGTATTTGTGAATTGTGTTATGGTGATCTGTTATTCGGACTTTTGGATAAAGCAGGGTGTTACTGTTAAGAATTGTATTGAAGTCCTCAAGCGAAAAAATTGCTTCGAATTTATCGACGGCCCCTTTGATCAATAGCGGCTTTTGGTTGAAATAGTTTTTGAGAAATTCGTCCTGGTCGACGTTGCCGAAAAGAAACTTAAATATCGAGTTCATCGCGTGGCTCTATGCAGGTTTTTTGATCAGATTGACACCCATTTCCAGCAGCTTTTCAAGCTGGTTGGAAGGTAGCCGATCCTCGATGTGACTGACATCAACTTCCTTGAGGGCCGGAAGATTGAACATCCAGTCTGGAAGGCTAGTGATTTTCGTACGGGCGATACCAAGGAACTTAAGGCTTCGTGTTTGTGCCAGAGACTCCGGTAGTTTGCTGAGCGGGTTGGCACCGATGTTCAGGCTTTCAAGGTCGGTCTGGTCAGTTGGCCATTCAAAGCCTTTTATTTGGTTGCGGTAAAGACTTATACGTTTCAAGCGGCAAGCCAGGGAAGGTTCCAGATTGAACTCCCGAATATTGTTCTTGTGTACCAGAATATTTTCGAGCATGGGCCCAGACTTTGAAAGTCTAAAGACTTCCAGCTGATTGGCCGCGAGACTCATCCAGCGGCAATTGGGAAGAGTTGAAAGCACGTTATCCAGCGTTAGGTTATTGCTGCTGAGTTGTGCTTTTTCGACCGTTGACAGTATAGAGAATATGTTGAAGTTATGATCAGAAATATGAGCATGGTTCATGATCAAGGTTTGCGGATACATTGATTTAACAAACCCGAGGATTTCCTCGAGCTCCAACTTGGATTTCCCATAGAGCAGATTGTATCCGCTGGCTTCATCGTCGAAGTTAAGCTGCTTTGTCTCGGGGTTCCAAGCGGGCACTCGGCCAAGTAGCCCGGCCAAAAGATCGAGCTCTTTGCATGGGGGTGGGAGGTCCGCCTCAAGTGCATAGGCCACATGCAAAGCTATTCGTGCGGCGGTGTCTTGGTCCAGCTTGGTGTCTAAGATTCGGAAAGAATTGATAGAGCGAAATAGGCTACGTATTTTGACGTATACAGGGTGGTTGTCCAGCACGAACTCATCGGAATTATGCCGGTCGCCCTTTAGAATGACGATAACCTTGCGACCTGCCAGATTCTGAGCAGTCAAAAAATGCTTGAGTTTTGATACTTGAAATGGCAGAAGGTCGTTATCTCCCAGAATTGGCAAGATAAAGATCACCGCAGTATGCGACTGGATTTTATGATTGGTGGTATCTTCGAGCGAAAGGACATTACTTGTCGGCTGCAAGCCTAACTGTACGAGGCAATTGACGAGCGAGTCCTCGCTAGGAGAAGGCATTCGCAGGCCGGAAACTATTTGTATTTTTCTGGACAAGCAAACGCCCTCCTGTATCTTAATTAATTATGGATGTCCTTATCGCAATGATCGGCTTCTTTCCACAGGCCGAACATGGCGTGCAAGTCAGTTAGGGTGGTGTTGTCGATCTCGCTCAGTCGCAAATACTGGCGTTTTTTATCGGTTACCTGCTCCAGAGAAGCATTTTCAACGGTAGTGTTGGATTCTTGCATGATTGACTCCTTGTATTTTAAAAATTGGCTCCAGCATGTCGTGTGGAGCCAGTACTACCACGTCCTGACTTTGCAGGTGAATGGATTCTGGTGTGTCGTTAGTTGGTTTGTTGGATCTTATTTGTGATATTATATTAGCCAACCCAGCAGCCCACCGCCTATAGCGCCCACCGCGGCACCGACTGCTTCGCCAAACTTCCCAAACGGCTTGCCGACTTTTGCACCTAGCGCAGCCCCTGTTGATGCTCCACTAAGGATGCGTTTCCAAGCTGTCTCCTTGATCTTCTGTTGCTGTTCCTCGTTAAGAACAATCCTTGGCTTTTCCTTCTTAGCTGAGCTTTCACGCTTGTCTGAGGAGCGTGGAGATTCTTCCTTTTGGCTGTTGCCTGTATTGGCTGTGTTGCCGGAGCTACTAATGCCAACATCCTCTTTCATCGAGTGAATAAAGGGGATGGTTGCGTCGCCTTGCAGGCGCATTACGACCTGAGTGAAGAACTCACCCAGCCATGGCTTTCCATTGGGGAGTGTTTCCGAGGTGTTGGAGACTGCCAATGACGGGATATAAGAGGCATGCAGCGGGGCAAAGTTAGCGATAGCTCGGCGCACAAGCGAGCTGCGCGCTGTCAGGTCTTCGGCAAAATCGTTGGGGTTAATCTTGTCGGCACGGGTAAAGATGATCAGGGCATTCTCCCAAACTGCCGGGCCAAGGGCCTCGGTAATCATCTTGATGCCCCTGCGTTCGTCACTGGAAATGCGTGAGGCATCCAGCTCGGTTACAAAAAGTAAGCAATCAGTCTTGCTAGCCGCTTCACGAATATCGGCAAGATAACGCTGGTCATTGCCTTGCTCTGGTAGGTCATCGCACAGGCCTGGGGTGTCGATAATGTTGTAGTTGAGGCCGCCATGGGTGTGTGGGTAGCTTTCCACCTGCAAAGTCGTAGCAGTGAATTTGCCAACTGGCGCCACCTCTGCACCCATCAGCGAGTTGATCGTACTGGATTTACCGACACCGGTTCGTCCCACGAGCAAAATGGTGATCCTCTCCTTCTGATTCAGCATCCGTTGGATCTGCTGGTCAGCATACTCGGCGGTATATTTTTCGCTCATGAAGGGATTCCTTTTCTGTTCCTTCCAACGGTTCTGTAGCTCGTAATTCCGTTATTTACTGCATCGCAGAGGGCGAGCAACTAGGTTTGTGAAGCAACTCAAAGCCTATGGATGAATCTTTCAAAAAGCTGTCGTCATTCGCTACATGGCACAAGTCGTGCCAAGTGTCTCAGTCTTTCATCCAGTTGCTCAATGTTTGGTAGTGGACTATGCCCAAAAGCTCGGCTGCGCGCTTCTTGTTTCCGCCACTAAGGCTTAAAGCCTCACTGATGTAATGATCCTTAATTTTTTCGATAAGGCCTTTTAAATCAATACCTTGCCCTATTAAGGTGGGGAGCCCTAAAGTGTTCGTTTCGGCGGGGTCAGGATGAACTAGCAGTGCTTCCGATACGTCTTCGGCTGTGATGGTGTCGTTCTCGGCCCACATCGAAATACGGCGCAGCGTATTGATGAGTTCGCGAACATTGCCCGGCCAGTAGTGTTGAAGAAGAATTTTTCTTGCGCTAACGGAAATTTTTTTATGGTCGTAACCACGCGTAGTACGGTTCTCTTCACCAACCAACTCCCAAAGGTAATCGATCAGCAAGTTGAGGTCGCCCTCACGCTCACGCAGAGCTGGTAGGTAGAGAGTGGCCACGGCAAGCCTATAGAACAGGTCTTCGCGGAAAAATCCCTGTGCGACTGCATGAATCAAGTTGCAGTGAGTAGCTGCGATGATCCTTACATCTATAGGGACGGCCTTGCTGGAGCCGACGCGAACGATTTCACCTTCCTGAAGTACTCTCAGCAACTTGACCTGGATGGGCTTCGGCAGCTCGGCAATTTCGTCGAGAAAGAGCGTGCCACCGTTAGCTTGTTCGAAGTGGCCTGTCCTCGTTGCAGTTGCACCGGTGAAGGCACCTTTCTCGTGGCCGAAGAGTTCGGACTCCGCTAGATCGGGGGGAATAGCGCCGCAGTTGATGGCAATGAATGGTTTGGACGCGCGCGGGCTGGCCCGGTGTATGGCTCTTGCAAACAGTTCCTTACCAGTACCGCTTTCACCTTCAATCAATACTGGTAGTGAACGGAGGGCGGCTTTCCTGGCCCTATGCTTGGCACGAACCAGCTGAACCGAGTTACCCACGATAAAGTCGAACTCTGGATGCTCGATGGCTAGCTTGTCGCGAGTCAAGCGTGTATCGGATGCGAGAAAACTGTCAGCCACGAACTCAGCGGCTAGATTAAAGGGAAATTGAACATCCTTCAGACCAGACTCTCTGCTCGTTTCGATCAGGCTTGCCTGAAACTTGCCGTTAGCCAGCATGATCCAGACGGCCGCCATGGCTGGTGTACCCGGACTTAGGTGGAAGGTCGGCTTAGCTTTTGGGTTGGCTTCTTGCCAAGACTGAATGAACGCCTTGGCCTCGCGATAAATCGCAGCAAAGTCGGTCGGTGAGGTGAGTTTTACCGAGTGTAGCTGCAGCGTGATCGAACCAAACCGCTGACGTAACCAAGTCAGGTACTGGGTGGCACGCTCAGTCTCGTAGTTACAAAGCAGATGAACTGAGTTGAAAGCTCTTTCAGTGAGGGCGTGTGCAATCGGCCCCAAACCATTGGCTTCGTCTGTAGAGGCCTTGAGGTCAGTGTTACCTATCCATGAAAATAACGTAGCCATGCGCATCCCAGCGGAGTTGAATCCATAGCATTCTCCGGGTGGGCAGCTTCCTGCGTCAACTTGTCAAAACGAATAGTTTTGGGGGGGGGGCTAGATAAAACTGATCCGGTCCGCATCCAGTGAATCGCCTTGGACTCATGAAATCAGTCAAAGACTACGGAGTGCTCTAGAAACAAATCGGCAGGTATTCAGCTCGCTTCGCGAAGAGCCGTAAGCAGCCACACCGGCATTTTGCTGGATGTTAATTGCTTGAACTCGGATGGCGTTAACGTGTTCTTGATTTTCTCAACAACAAACGGATTTACGCCGTCTTTACCTAAGTAGAAAAGCGCGGTGAGAGCGAGGCCCGTCTTGGTACCGGCATGTTGCAGCTTTTCAGGGGGAACGTGTTGGAGGCGCACCGTCGACGTGCCGACTCGAATCTCCCGACTTGAGCCGCTCGTATAGAAGACAGGTTGCGTCTGCATTTGGGTGCTCAGACTGAACGCCCTCACAGCTTCAGCACCATGGACCTGAATCGTTTCGTGATTCTGCTTGGCGATGATTTTGACTACGGTCGACGGACTGGGACGGACTCGGCCGGCGTATTGGCTAACCTTCGGCCGCATGTAGATACCTCGGGTCACCCGTTCTAATTCACCAGCACTTACGAGTCGCGACAGAGCTTTTCCAACAGCCGCTCGCGAGCCGATTTCAGCAAAAAGCTTGATGCTGAACGGCCTTCCCTTGGGAAAGTATTTGACTCGAATCGATATAGTGGCGACGACAGACATAGAACTTCCAGAGGTTGAGAAAAGAAGTGCGGTGACGTGGCTTCTACCTTGGTTTAGTTGTCACTTGGTATATTCAACAGCATATATCAGTGCATTCTTGAATCGCTCCTACGCTGACTATGTTTTTTTAGCGTTATCGCTGTGTTTCAGCGTAATCACTTTGCCAGCTGCTCGCTCTACGAATAGACTGAAGGTCAGGGACGAGCACTGAGGTATGCACTAGCCGTTTTGTCTATCGAACATTTCAAAGAGGAATTGATATGACCTTGCCATACGAGCGCACTCGCAGTGTTATTCAAACTGAGGAGTTCTTACGTGAGCTCTCCAGTGATCCTCAGTTGCCAGCAGGTATTCGAAACGAAGCTACGCGCTTGCTTCGTCACTACCCGACGGCGGACTTGATCAAGGGGCTTGGTCGTTTTGAAAAATTTCTGACCATCACCAGTCCCGATGATGAAAAGCGTGAGGCGGCGATTCGACTTCATCATCGGCTGTTCAGCGCCAGTGCTGAGTCGGGAGCTGGTGATTGAGTCGTCCGTAGTTTCGTATGCATATCTATGTCTCTATCGAGCAGCCTATTTAAGATTTTAATCTCAAAAATTGAGTAATTGATGAAATGAGTGCGTTGTTTTCATCTGAAAGCTCAGATTGAACGTGCTGAATACTTTGCATCATGTTCTTGGGAGGTTTCACCGCTTTGCTCAGCGAAATCTTCCTGCTCCAACCCAGGAAAAGTTTGTGCATGCACAAGTTTTTAGCTGGGGCATCATTGATGCCCACAAAGCAGGGGCGAGTAGTTTCTAGAGCATGTAGAGAGGGGTGAGTGCGGAAGCGCCCTGCTGAAAGGCCGCACCACTGCACTCGGATGGTGGGCCTATGCTTCACTTGACGGATAAATCACTTCATTTGAAGAGGCGGTGATGAAAACCTCAACGACTGCTCGGCGTCAGCCAAGAAGGAAAAAATCGCGTGAAGCGGTCATCGCCGCATTTTGGGATTTCAGCTGCAAAAGAGATTCGCTCAAGGACTCGGATCGGCGGCGCCAGATCGAGGAGGGGCTTTCTGCTTACCTTTTGCAAGCTGTTCGCGAGACCTTCGATCTTCAGGATGGCAGTTTAGAGGCGCTGTTCAATGCGTCGATCTCCAATCTCGAAGGGTGTAAGCGTGAGCAAAAGCCCCTCGATCCTGTCGCATCAGAACGGCTAGATCGAATTGCCTCGATCAGTCACCTGGTCGAGGAGGTATTCGAAAATCGAGAGACGGCTGCGCGCTGGATGTCGAAGCCAAACAAAGCACTTGGTGGAAGTCCGCCGATAACTCTCTGCAAAACCGAGGCCGGAGCCAATCAGGTTCGTCGTGTGCTTCAAGCTCTTGAGTGGGGTGGCGTTGCCTGATGCTGGTGTGACGAATAGCGAAGGTCGAACGCGCGACTTTTCGGGGCGAGGGAGCAGCTAGTCTCTGCCCTGACTGCGTTCCGTTCAGTCTTAAAAATATATTTTTGCGCTAAGGGGGGAAAAGGACTGAAATTGGCGGCGTTCTCAAGACTATTAGGTAAAGCCATCTAGCCTGGAGAGCCCAATGCTACCTCACCTCTTTCCTGAGTTGAACTCTGCTGCTGTCGCTGAGAAAAAATCGGACATCCAATGTTCGGGTAGTGGACCTAGCCCTTATTTTGTTACTGCTGTCGATGCATCATCAACTTTACTCTCGTTAGCCGCCGCTGCAGGGCGTGATATCGAGGCGATTGACTCGATTCTGCGGTTCATTGATCCGCCCCCGCAGCTTATCGACCTGCCACGAGTACTACAGGGGCTGGTATATGCGTTAGATGCGATGGGCATTCCTCCGGAATTGAATATTGGCAATTCTGATTCAAGGATCTGGAGAGACGAATGCTGCTGGATAATTTCCAAGCGAAGTAGCACTGAGTTCAGCTCAAAACTAGGGGGGCAGTTTTTCCTGGGCGAAGAGCAACGTCAGAGGAACCCGGTGATAGGCAAGGGTGTTCAGGATTACGCTTTTCCCTATGCCACGCTGTGGCACGAGCCTGCAGATTCAGAGGGCGAGCAAGACTATTACCGTCTGGTTGGTCAGCTACTTGCGGCCGATCAACAGAAGCCCGCCAGTCTAAATCTGCGGGGGCAGAAATATAGCGTGTATCTCGAGCTTCGCAAGCTCTGCGCACGGCAGATACTGTCTATCCCTGTTGATCTTAAAGTATGGTCAAGTTCGGCCGCATTTGTACAAAGCTGTCGTTTGTTCGATGCCGCCGCTTCAATCGATCTTCTCGCAGAGTCCTTCTCACCAGTTGCTCGTCTAGCTCGCTACCTTGGTGGTGACGAGCCGCCTGAACGTCACGGTGGTGGTGGCCATCGTTGGCGTGGTGTTTCTCGTGGTGCAGGTTTGGGTGTGTTGATCAGTCAGGGGGTAAGTGAGTTTCCCCTTGAGGATCCGGACGACCCCGATCTGCTGCCGGGTTATGTGAGTTTCGTTTCCACTCCACCGCTGTGTGATGACCTCGATGAGGTGCTGCCCGAGTGCGAAATAACGGCACAGAACGAACTCTGTCTAATTGAAACTGGAGTCGAGCTCAGGCCATATGTCGCCGAATTGCTCAGCCATCAAGGAATGCTCGCTCACATTACGCGTGGGCGTCAGTTTCTTCCCTTTGGGTACAACCAACTAACGCTATCCGAACTGGCCAACCTGCTGTTTGGTGTCACTGATGAGTTCCTAAGCTGTCGGGAGCAGATACGCAGTGGTACGACGAATGAGCAGAAGTCGCTCCGATTGCGAATGGAAGCACTTTTAGCACTGCACCTAATGGTGTGGTTTGGCCGGTCACTCGAGGACTGTAAAAAACTCTGCATCGCTGAACGCGGTGCTCGCCCGGCGCGGGTGCTGGAGATGGTTCCTGCTGACGTGACCGGTTTGGCAGAGTTCAGGTTTTTTGCGCCGATTCCGAACTATGCCGCAGAGGAGCAGATGCCTCGTGAGGCAGTTCGAGTAGCTAAGGAGACTGTCACAGTCCCTGATTTGGTCGGGGCGGCGTCGCTAGTGATGGCGCTAGGAGAGCATGCGCCGGAAGCCGGAGCAGCCGTCTTTACCTCTAAGGTCACTCTTCTTGAAGGAGAGGTTCGCGCCATTTTGCGCGAGTTGGGCGGCGGAGATCCTCGCTACACGATGCACAAAGTCCGTTCCTATCTACATCGTCAAATCATCGCGGACAGTCATGATGTTGTTGCGGCCAGCATGCTGTCGGGCATGCCATGCTTATCAGCGAACACGCCGCTTTACTACAGCCAATATAGCGTCAACTACTTGCGAGGCCTTTACTACCGGTCAGTGCAACAGGTGTTGACCCAGGTTTATGCCTGTGTGGGCCTGGCCGCTCCTATTTACGAAGTTACTGCGGTGAGGTCGGGTGCCGTTGGCGCTCGCAATTGCCTGCAGCTGGAGAAGGTGAAATTGAACCTGGATGCTTTGCTGCAGGTTCTGCGCAAGCGCCCCCGGAAAAGCCTGAAACCGCTGGTGCACTGGCATAACTGCTTCACGCTGTGGTGTGTCCAGATGTTCATGATGGCGACCGGTTGTCGAGCCATCCGTAACCCCCTGAAGCCGGTTACTGGGTTCTCTGCAGAGTCGGGACATGGTGCACTCGGTGATAAAGGGGCCGATGACGGGCATATGAGCCGTCTTGTCGCATTGCCCAGGCAGTTGAGTCAGCAGCTGCAGGCCTACGAATCCCATTGCAAAGCCATACAGGCTCTTCTCGATACCCACCTCGCGGAGCAGGTGCTACCGAGGGGCGGTTTTTTCCTACGACTGTCTGATGAGGACCATGTGCTCTACGAAGAGGTTCGCCCCCGAAGTATTAGTACTGTGATGCGACAGGTTGAGTCATATACCCCTCATCCAGTAAATGGCTTTCGTAAGCTGCTACGCACCGAGCTCGCCGAGCGCGGCTGTCCGCCTGAGGTGCTAGCTGCCTTTATGGGGCATTGGCTTGGTGGCGAAGAGCCGCAGAATGTGTACTCGAGTTTTTGCCCGCGCATGTACGTCCAAAATCTTCATACGTACCTGTTGCCACTGATGCGAGAGCTCGGCTGGATGGTTCGCAACAGCCACCTGGTTACGGAAACTGGCGCATGACCAACTCGATGCTCTCGGATGAAATGCTGTCGGTGATCTGGAGTCCTGCGAAACACGATCCTGAGTGGAAAAACTCGTATCTGCAGGTACTCCAAGAGCGCTGCCGATTTTCCGCTAACAACGTTGGTGAATGGCTCTGCGGACAGCGCGCGCTGCGAAGCTTTCCTCTCAAACAGATGAGGGCCCTCGAAAATCAGCTCGAAAACTCCACGCTACGCAATACGCTGCGCGATGTGACATTTCGGGCCCGGCAATTTAATACGAGTCTCCCACTTGCCCGTATTGCAATCGAAATTCAGCGACCTCCCAATCCAATCAACCCGGATCTGTACACACCCGACAATATATCGGCTAGTCGAGAACTGATTGAATCCCTGGAACGGTTGATTCGGCTCGACCTTGAGCAATTAAACGCCCATGGCCGGGTGGGGTTGCTCCTGTTAAGCGCCGCCTACCTTGGTGGCCTGTTGGACATCCCACAATTAAATGCACTCATTCAACTTGACCCAGGACGGATCGCTTGGATATCCCAAATCCCAGAAGTCCGACTGAGTCTCTCAATCCGCGGTCAACCTGCGGCTGAGCAGAGGCAATGGTTTCCAGATCCAACAACGCTCGCCTTACTATCGCGCTGCGCTCAGGATCTGGCCGAGAGCAGGTCTTATCTGACCCAAAAAGACGCGAAGCTTCTCTGCATTCGAGAGGCTCTATCTGCCGCTGGGATGTCTGCTCATAACCTACCGGCCAGCCTGGAGCGCTTGCTTGAGTTGCTGCAAATTCAACGTCAAACACAGTTGCCGCAGTTGCTGATGAATTACGCCACAAGGTCCGGTTATGTGACGCATTCCGTTTTGTCGGACTCATGGCTGCATCTGCACGGAAATGCATTGGCTCCAGAAAACGAAGAAAAACAAAAACGAAAAAAACACCGGTTTCGCAGGCCCGAACAACAGGTTCCTGAGTGGTTGGCGGTGCTATGTCGAAACGTCCGCAAAGAGCAACTTGCAGCGGTCGAGAATGAGATTTCACCTAGGACTCTCGAGGCGTTGATCGGCAGCTGCGCGTCGTTTCTGCTTCACGGCCGCTCATTTTATGGCAACCCGTTAAAGTCAAAAACAGTTGCCAACTATGTGCGAGATGTCGGTATTGGGTTGGACAATCTGCTCTCGGTCGAGTCGATCCTGGACGTTCCGCCGGATGCGCTTGAAGAACTCTATGAGTTGATGCTGGAGGCGCAGCCCACAACGCCTATGAGGAGGAATCTCGCGAAGGGCTTATTGGAGTTTCATGGCTACCTGCAGAAAAAATTTGCGTATCCGCCGATAAGTCCATATGCCGCATTGGGCATTGGGAAAACGCCTCAGTTCGTTGATGCCCAGATAATCAATGAGGAGCAATATCGCCAAACCCTTCGAGATTTGTCATCAGGCCCGTTGAGCCAGCGTTCACCTCGTCTCGCTATGGTCGCGCAGGCGATGGTGATTTTCGGATTTCGTCTGGGTCTGCGTCGTAATGAAGCTCTGAAGTTGCTACGTCATGACCTGCAGTTACCGGCGTTGTCTGCCGCTCGTGTAGCGTCAGTGCGCAAACGACACCAGAAATTGAAACCACTGTCGCCTGAGCAGTTAACCGCGCTGGAGCTTCCCGTCAGTCTGCACATTCGTCCGCACTCTCAGCGTGTGTTAAAAACGCGCAACTCGACACGTACACTGCCGCTCCATGTTCTGCTGGAGCCCGATGAGCTGCAACTGATTGAGCGGATTGCTCGGTTGCGCGATGACGAAGAGGCAAAAAAACCTTACTCGGCGTTTTTGCTCTGCATCCCAGAGCTTCAGACACGATGGGTTTCGGAGTCCACATTGTTGCCGGCGATTCATGCTGCCCTGCGCAGAGTGACTGGGTGCAGCGATATGCACTATCACCATCTGCGGCACTCAGCTGCGACATGGCTGACATTCAAGTTGGCCACCTCAGTGTTTGGGGTCAGCGAAGAGGCCAAATTGCTGTTTGGTGAGCACACTCAGACGATGACAAAGCTGTTGGACACCGATCGGCTAGATCGCATGCTGCTCCACTCCCAGGAGGCCGCCACCCGACGTGTGATCCATATCACCAGCGCGGTGCTAGGGCATGCAAGCCCCAAAACCTCGCTGCTGCACTATGTTCACTGCATGCCATGGTTGTCGGCATTGTGCTGGCAATGGAATCCCGAGTTTTGGCCGCCTGGCCATGTCATAGCGGAAATTGCCCAAGTCAGTTTGCCAAATAAGCCAAGAGATCTGCCTGCCCCAGGACTGTCTGCAGAGATTCTCCATGTACAGCGAATCATCGGCCGTATGCGGATTTACAAGCGCAGCAAGCAACTCAAGGTTAAACGCCCTCTGAGTCGCCCCGAGATGGGTGATGAAAGATGGGCACTGACGAGAATGACTGAAATCTCATCCATGCTCGCATACCAGGCTTATGCGGACGCATCAGGAGAGTTGGTCAACATGGACTGGATGGAGTTTACCGAAGCGGATCGATTAGCCATGTCGGAGCGGGCGAGGTACATCAGTCATCTCGGTAAGCATCGACTTCAAGGCCCAGCAACTCGTGACCCGCATCATCGAGTGGAGCTGATCCCTAGGCCACCTAAACACGGAGGTATAACTGGTGTAGCTGTTTACGCAGATCGGCTCTATCGTCTGCTAAGCAGCCGGTATAAGGACAAAGCTAGCCGAGTGCTGGACGATTTCGTCGAGCGCTGTTGGTCGAGCGATACAACACTGCGCTTTTATGCAGACGGGGATGAGCAGAGTACCCATGAGTACCTCTGGCTGTTATCTGAGCTAGGTATTTCTCTGACTGATACTGAGTTCATCATTTACGACGAGCGCACGACCCGGCAGACCAAGAAGCTGTGGCGGACCGTTCTGGGAAAAGCTCGAATGAAGTTCAGTGAGCAAGCCCCAGAGAACCGGGGTGTAGAGAACACGCACTTGGGTATTCGAGTGAGACTGCGTTTGCCGGGTGCCGACCTCACTGCTCAGGACCGGAATCATCATTCTGGGGCTGCGCTTCGCTACCTATTCCTGATGGCATCCATCGACTGGCATTTTCGAGCCTGACCAAGTCCGGAGGGCATTCAGCCCTCCGGCTCATCCTGCAGTTCCAGCAAGTCACCCACTTGGCAGTTTAGGTACTGGCAGATCGTTTCCATGTCCCTCAGCTCTACCCGTTGCGCGGTCTCGTGATAGAGCCGCGTGAGGGTTCCGCGGTTGATCCCGGTGTCCCTGACCACATCACTTATCTTCAGTTTCCGCTCGCCGAGTAAGCGAGATAAATGGCACTTGACCATCCAAATCTCCAAAAAATGATCCCCAGAAGATCATTTTGACTTTCCAAAGCTCGAAATGAGCGTTACATTGATCTGCAGGAGGTTATTATGAGCATTTAGAGACTCATAAGAATCTGCTGTCGTTCAATTTAGCAGAGAGGGCATAGCCATGTCTCACACTTACCTGACTACCGAAGAGCTAGCCACGCGCATGAGGTACGACGCGCGCACCATCCGTAACCGCCTAAAAGACTCGGTGTTACTTGAGGGGATTCACTACTTCCGCCCTTTTGGTGGCCGCAAGATCCTTTTCATCTGGGAGGCCGTCGAAGAAGATATGCAGAAATTCTCGCGAGTCTCTGGATTGGTACCGATGGCCGGTGGGGGGATCTGCCATGGGTAAGATTCGTGCCCGTGCCGACAACGAGAAGTTGTTCTTTGACTTCACCTACCTGGATCAGCGTTGTCGGGAGCAGACCATGCTGCCTGATTCGCCTGCTAACCGGAAAAAGCTGGAGAAAATCCTCGAGCGCATCGAAGCGGAAATCACCCTCGGATGCTTCGACTACGCCACCTATTTCCCCCAAAGCAGCAAAGTTCAAGAGATCAGTCGGCTACAAGCAGGATGCGCGTCTCTGAAGACGCCGCTGTTCAAGGACTTCGCCGAACTGTGGTTTGAAGAGATGAGGGTTGAGTGGCGAGACACCCACGCGAAGACCGTGCGTCTCACCCTCGATAAGCATTTGCTGCCTGAGTTTGGCAAAAAAGAGGTCAGCGCCATCACCAAAGCAGAAATTCTGTCATTCCGCTCGGCACTCGCCAAAGTCCCCGGGCAGAAAGGTCAGAGTCTGACAGCGACGCGAATCAACCACATCATGACGCCATTGCGCATGATCCTTAGTGAGGCAGCTGACCGGTTCGAGTTTACCTCGCCATACCTCAACATCAAATCATTGAAAGTCCCCAAGACTGACGTGGAGCCCTTTACCCTGGATGAGGTGCTGCAGATCCTCAGCGCAGTGCGTGAAGACTTCTGCAACTACTACACCGTGCGCTTTTTCACAGGCATGCGGACTGCCGAAGTTGATGGCTTGCAATGGAAGCACGTCGACTTCCAGAGGCGGCAGATTCTGATCCGCGAGACCTGGGTAGGCGGCAAGCTCGACTATACGAAGAACGACGGTTCGCAGCGTGAGATCGACATGTCCGAGCCGGTTTACCAAGCACTTGTTGGCCAGCGGGAGAAAACCGGCACCGGACAGTTCGTCTTTTGCACCCGCGGAGGTACGCCACACGCATACCGGAATATCAACGATCGGGTTTGGTACCCACTACTGCGTCACCTGGGGTTGCGTCGGCGTCGCCCCTACCAAACCCGTCATACGGCAGCGACCTTGTGGCTGGCTGCCGGTGAAAACCCTGAGTGGATTGCCAGGCAGATGGGGCACACAACAACCGAGATGCTGTTCCGTGTCTATTCGCGTTATGTCCCCAACCTGACTCGTCGTGATGGCAGTGCCTTCGACAACCTGATCAAAGCAAATCTCAAGGCCTGAGGAGTCCCGATATGAAACTGATCAAACGTAACAACGTCAGCTATCTGCATCCTTCGATGGAGGCCCGCGAGCATCAATACCTGAGGCACCTAGCCTCAGCTATGGGCCACTATCTAGAGAATCCTCGTGGTACTGAGCTTGTATGCGTTCTGGGTTCTGGCTACGAGAAGGACAATCGACATGCGCTTGATACCTGGGTCTTCTACCATCGCAACGAAGTTTTTGAAAAGCGCCTGGAGGGCCGCAGCCCGTTGGACTACCTGATCGAGAAACTTGAAAGCTTGCTGTATAACTAAGTTCAGAGGGGGCCGAAAGGCCCCTTCACGTTATGGCAAGGCTGACAGCGCAACCATTTCATATACTCGCCATACGGATTTTTGACTGAGCCGCCAGTTCCCGCGGACTGAGTGCAACTTGAAAGTTCAGTCAGACCTATCAAGACCCAGATCGACTGATTGGTTTAATATCCAAGGCGCGAACCAGAGCACATTTTTCTCCTGCCTGCTGATAGGTAGGAAGGGGCGGGAGTACAGGGACAGTGGTGACAAAGCAGCGCGTGTTGGCCTGTTGGGTTGGCGGCAATGATCTCAAAGCAGTTGCAGGTGCGGAGGCAGGCCCGATTCTGTCCACCCTGAACACAGTGCCCGTTGATAACGTCGAACTTGTCTGTTCATACCCCGCCGAGCGTGTTGAGCCCTACCTGGCCTGGCTCCGCAAACAGGTCGATGTACCGATCAGCGCGCATTATGTTTCCCTGTCTTCCCCCGTCCATTTCGGGGAGATCTACCAGTCAGCCAGTCAGCATTTAAAGCGCTTGAGCGCTCCTGGCAATCAGCTTTCTATTCTGCTCAGCCCCGGTACACCGGCCATGCAAGCGGTATGGATCCTTCTGGGCAAGACGCGCTACCCGGCGACCTTCTACCAGTCTTCCCTTGAGCAAGGTGTTCAGCAGGTCGAGGTGCCCTTTGAGATTGCGGCCGAGTATGTCCCGGCCGCCAATACCATTAGCACCGACAAGCTTGTCCAGCTCGCTGGGCTCGACGCCCCAGTGGATGCAGCCTTCGACAGTATAGTGACGCAGAGCGAGCGCATGCTGGCACTCAAGACGCAGGCGCAGATACTCGCGGCGAAGCAAGTTCCGGTGCTGATTTACGGTGAAACCGGCACCGGCAAAGAGCTGTTTGCCCGAGCCATCCACAATGCTGGTCCACGCTCTGTCGCGCCCTTTGTTGCGGTGAACTGCGGTGCCATCGTGCCGGAACTGATCGACTCCACCTTGTTTGGCCACAAGAAAGGCGCATTCACCGGCGCTATTGCGGATCGGCCCGGAGTGTTCCAGCAGGCCCATGGCGGCACGCTGTTTCTGGATGAGTTCGGCGAGCTGACGCCAGATGTGCAGGTGCGGCTCCTGCGTGTACTGCAGGAAGGTACCTTCACCTCGATAGGCTCGAACCAGGAACTCAAAGTCGATGTGCGGCTGATCACCGCCACTCACCGCAACCTGATGCAGGAAGTTGCCCACGGGCGTTTCCGTGAAGACCTGTTTTATCGCATCGCCGTAGGTGTATTGCACCTCCCGCCGCTCAGAGAGCGCGAAGGTGACTTGCTTCTACTTTCCGAAAAGCTGCTGGCAGGCATCGCTAGCCAAGACACCAGTCTCGGCAATAAGAAAGTTTCCATAGAAGCAAAAAACCTTATCCTCCAGCATCCCTGGCGTGGCAATGTCCGCGAGCTGCAATCCACCCTGCTGCGTGCCGCGCTCTGGTGTCAGGGCGATCTGATTGCCGCACACGATATCGAGCAAGCACTTTTCAAATTGCCGCATACAGAGGCTGATGTATTAGCCATGGATGTTTCGCAAGGTATTGATCTACAAAAGGTAATTTCCGAAGTGGCAGGGCATTATCTGCGCAAGGCACTGACGATTACCGGCAACAACAAAACCCGTGCGGCCAGGCTGCTAGGCCTTAAAAGCCAGCAAACGCTGAGCAACTGGATGGACAAATACGGCATTGAATAAAACTGGCACGGTCCTCGCTATAGGACCGATATGGACAAAATCGCCTTTATGAAATCAATCAACTTCGAGTTCCTCCGCCCCGGCAACGAGCTGCTAGCCAACCTCGCCGGTCTTGCCGAAGCCGTAATGCACATCGATCCCGGCAGTGCGCTTACTCGCCTGCGCAGCTTCGCCGAAGAACTGACCAAAGCCATCTACAAGGAAGAATTGCTGCCGCGTATGCCGCAGTCGAGTTTCTACGACCTAGTGAAAAACCCGGTGTTTGTCGATTGCGTCAGCAAGCCCCTGGTGCACCAGATCAACTTCCTGCGTATTCAGGGCAACGACACCGCCCATGGTGCCGAAGGCGAGCTGCGCAACGCACAGCTGGCACTGAAGACTGCCTACCAATTGGCCATGTACATGGCCATCAAGTACTACGGCACTGCGCAGACCTCGATCCCCGAGTTGGCCGAGGTGCAGGATCCGACTGCTACTTTGGCCAGCCTGCAGAAAACCATCTCCAGCTACGAGAAGGAACTCAATCAACAGCAGGAAGAGCTGCAACGCGTCATGGACAAGCTGGAGCAGGAGCGCACCCGCCACCTCGACAAGATCGACCCACCAGCCAAGCCTGATCAGCAAAAGCGCCAGCAGCAGAGCCAGAAAGTGGCCGACAGCTTGCAGTGGAATGAAGCCAAGACCCGCGCACTGCTGATCGACGCTATGCTTTTGCAGGCCGGTTGGGATGTCAGCAACCCCGCGCAGGTCGGCCACGAAGTGGAAGTCGACTTCCCCGATAATGTCTCCGGCAAGGGCCGTGCGGATTATGTGCTATGGGGTGATAACGGTCAGCCCTTGGCCGTGATCGAGGCCAAGAAGTCCGGCAATGTCAGCCTGCAAGCCGGGCGCGAACAGGCCCGCATGTACGCTGATGGTTTCGAACGCATGGGCATGCAGCGCCCGGTGATTTTCTACAGCAACGGCTACGAAACCTTTATCTGGGACGACAAGCAATACAACACCTATCGCCCAGTCTACGGCCTATACAGCAAAGACAGCTTGGAATACCTGGCCTACCAGCGTCAGTACCGCATCCCCGCGCTGGAGAAACACAACCCCGAGCTGAGCATCGCCGATCGCCCCTACCAGATCGAAGCGATCAAAACCGTCGCCGCGCACTTCCAGCAGCAGCGCCGCAAGGCCCTGATCATTCAGGCCACCGGCACCGGCAAAACCCGTGTGGCCATTGCCTTGGCCGAATTGCTGCTGCGTACCGGCTGGGGCAAGCGCGTGCTGTTCCTCTGCGACCGTAAAGAGCTGCGTGTACAGGCCGATGAGGCCTTCAAGCAGAACCTGCCCAGCGAACCGCGTTGCGTGATTGGTGAGACCAACAAGGTCGACCAGACCGCCCGCGTCTACATCGCCACCTATCCGGGCATGATGAACCGCTTCGCTCAGCTCGATGTTGGCTTCTTCGACCTGATCATCGCCGACGAAAGCCACCGCAGCATCTACAACAAGTACCGCGACCTGTTCGACTACTTCGATGCCCTGCAGGTCGGTCTCACCGCCACCCCGGTGAAGTTCATCAGCCGTAACACCTTCGATATTTTCGACTGCGAAACCACCGACCCCACCTTCGAGTTCGGGCTGGATGCTGCCATCAACAACGAGCCGCCGTATCTGGTGCCGTTCCGCGTGCGCGATCTCACCACCGATTTTCTGCGTGACGGCATTCACTACAACGACCTGAGTGACGAGCAGAGGCGCCAGCTCGAAGAGGATCTCGGCGAGGAAGAGGCCAAACGCACCACTATTGCCGGCAAGGACATCGGCCGCAAAATCTTCAGCGAAGACACCGACCGCATCATCCTGGAAAACCTGATCAACAACGGTATCAGGGATGAGACCGGTTCACTGGTCGGCAAGACCATCGTCTTTGCCCAACGCCAGGACCACGCCGAGCACCTGGAAAAACTCTTCTGCAAGCTCTACCCGCAGTACGGCACCAAGGTTTGCAAGGTCATTCACAACGCCATCCCGCACGTGGACACCCTGATCAAGGAATTCAAGAAAGCGGATAACGACTTCCGCATCGCCATCTCGGTCGACATGCTCGACACCGGGATCGACGTGCCGGAAGTGGTCAACCTAGTATTTGCTAAACCGGTCAAATCCTGGGTCAAGTTCTGGCAGATGATCGGCCGCGGCACGCGCCTGCGCCCCAACCTGTTTGGCCCCGGTAAAGACAAAAGCGAGTTCCTGATCTTCGACCATTATGGCAACTTCGACTTCTTCGAGCAGGAGTACGAAGAGCCGGAAGACACCGGCAGCAAATCCCTTCTACAAACCACCTTCGAGGCCCGCTTGGCGCTGGCCCAGGCGGCACTGCGTCACAACCATGCTGTTGCCTATGATGCCGCCATTGACCTGCTGCGTGCCGACATCAACGATCTGCCCGACACCAGCGTGGCGGTGAAGCGCGAGTTGCGTGTCGTACACCAGTTGCAACAAACCCAGCAGTTGCAGCAGTTCGATGGCAAAACCCAACACCTACTGGCAAACACCATTGCCCCGCTTATGTCCGCCCGCGTGCTGCGCGATAAACACGCCACCGCGCTGGATAAGCTCATTGCTGGCATCCAGAGCTGCCTAGTCGAGCGGGCCAGTTGCTTCGAGGACGGCAAAATTGTCCTGCTGGCCGAGTTGGACAAACTCGCCGTCAACATCCAGGCCGTACGTCAGAAGGATGTACTGATTGCGGAAGTGCGCAGCGCCGACTTCTGGCAGCACCCGAGCATCGACAAGCTGGAAAATGCACGAAAGGAACTGCGCGGCGTCATGAAGTACCGGCAAACTGGCAGCACGGGCGGTTATGCCATGCCCAGCACTCGCACCGGCGACGGCGGCCTAGAAGTGCATGAGCGCGAAGTGGAGATTGTGGGTGCCAACGAGGCCATGATCTACCGCCGCCGCCTCAAGGACATCCTCGCTGGCATGCTTGCCGCCAACCCGACCCTGCAGAAAATCCACAAGGGCGAACCGATTGCCGAGACGGAGCTGAAGACGCTTACCTCTATCATTCTCACCAGCCACCCAGGCGTCAGCCTGGAAGTGCTCAACGAGTTCTACGGTCGCACAGCGGATCAACTGCACCTCACCGTCCGAGAAATCATCGGCCTAGATGCCCAAGCCATCGAGGCACATTTCACTCGCTTCCTGCATGCGCACCCCAGCCTCACGGCCCAGCAGGTGCGCTTTATGAACCTGCTGAAAAACTACATCGCCCAGCACGGCAGCATCGTTATCGAAAAGCTCTACGACGCACCGTTTTCCAGCATTTCCCACGAAGGTATTGACGGTGTTTTCTCGCCTGACGATGTCACCGAACTGGTCGCCGTACTCAAGCCCTTTTTGCGCGGGGATACCCCGCCAGTTAGCCACTAGGAGTGATTATGCAAGCCAGCCAATGGACGAGTGAAATCATCGTGATCTGCGTGATCGCCGCCCTAGCCAGTGTGGTGCTCGGCTATGTTGTCGCGTCCCTGCGTCAAGGGCGGCAGCTCAGCAGGCTGACCGCACAGCTTGAGCAAGTGCAACAGGTGCAGGCTTCGGCAGTGGCCGCCAGCACGGCGCTGAGTGAGCAACTCAAAGCCGCAGAAGTGCGCAGTCAGGAGCTTCAGGTGGTAGAAAGTACACTGAAGACCAAACTGCAGGCTGCCTTCGACAACGTGACGCGGCTGAGCCAAGAGCAGCAGGAGAGCAAAGACGCAAAGGCAGCCCAAGAGCTAAAGCTGGAGGGCGTCAACCGGCAGCATCACGAAACCGCCAAGCGCCTGGAAACTGCTCAGGCCGATGGGCGAGCGCTGCAGGAGCAAGTCACCGACCTGCGTGATCGTCTGACTACGGCGCAAGCCGCCATCACTTCGCTGCAAGGCGAGCGCGACAGCCTCAAAAACGAGCTGGCAAGCCTGGATGCGAGCGCCCAGGTGGCCGCATCAGAAGTGCGTGAGGCACGTGAGCAGCTCGCTGAGATCAAGCAGAAACTGGCTGAGCAGATTCAGTCACGCGCCGAGCTACAGGGCCGTTATGAGCCGCTGAGCAATGCTCATGCAGAACTGAAGACTGCCCTGGAAAAGCGTGAGGAGTTGGTGGCCGATCTAAATGATCGACTCGCCAAGGCGCAGGCTGCAGGTGTTCAACTGCAGGCTGAACGCGAATCGCTTAAGGATCAGTTGGCGAGCGAGGGCAAGCGGGCCAAGGCCCTGGAGACCTCCGAGCGAGAAGTACGTGAGCAACTGCAAGACATCAAAGCCCAACAAGTGGTCGCCTCAGAACGTTACGACACGCTTCAGGCCCGCTTTGCCACACAGAGCAGCGAGTACACCAAACTCAAGACTGAGCTGGACGAGCGCGAGGCCAGCCATGCCCGCGAGGTCGCCAATTTCGACAGGCAGAAAAACAGCCTGAGCGAGCAATTCAAGCTGCTTTCCAACGAAATCCTGGAGGCCAAAACCCAGTCATTGCAGGAGAGCAGCAAGCTCAGCCTGAGCGCGGTGATGACCCCCTTCCAGCAGTCCATCGACACTTTCAAGCGCGAAGTGCAGGAGATCCACCACCGTGAAACCACCCAGCAGGGTGAACTGCGCAAAGAGCTGGAGTCGCTCAAGGCGCTGAACCAGCAGATCACCACCGAGGCCCATGAACTGTCCACCGCGCTACGTGGACAGAAGAAGCTGCAAGGCAATTGGGGTGAGCTGGTGCTGGAGAACGTACTCGATCGCTCAGGTCTGCAACTGGGCAAAGACTACCAGCGCGAAGTCAGCATCACCACTGAAGAGGGCACGCAACGCCCCGATGCCGTGGTGTATCTGCCGCAGGGCAAGCATCTGATCATTGATGCCAAGGTATCGCTCAATGCCTATACCCGCTTCGTCAATGCCGAAGACGAAGGCGAGCGCGCGATTGCCCTCAAGGAGCATGTGCAGGCTGTCGGCAGTCGAATCAAGGAGCTGGCTGATCGTGATTACTATAAACTGCCAGGCCTGAACTCGCCGGACATGGTGTTCATGTTCATCCCCATTGAATCGGCATTTGTCGAAGCCCTGAAGGCTGATGAAACCCTGTTCCAGAAAGCCATTGAGAATAATGTGCTGGTGGCTACACCGACCACCCTGCTGACCAGCCTCAACATCGTCCGCCAGCTCTGGCGTTACGAAGACCAGAACAAGCACACAGCCGCGCTGGCCAGTCGGGCAGAGGGCGTGTTCAAAAAGCTCAATACCTTCTTGGCCAGTTTCGAGAAAATCAAAAAGGGTTTGGAAACGGCCACCGAAGCCTACGTCAAGGCCGAGGGGCAGTTGGTCAGCGGCAAGGGCAACCTGGTCAAACAGGTGGGTGAATTCAAGAACCTGGCACCCGCCATCAAAGCCCAGTTGCCGGCCTACTTCGCCGACAAAGCCGCGCTGGAAATCGACTTTATCCCTGCTGAGCAAAACATCACGGCGCTGACCGACAGCGCCGATGATGAAGACCTGCTCGCCGAAACCGACACTGAAACCGACTACGAGACCGCCTGATGCTCACCGGCAAAATCCGCAACGATATCGACAAACTCTGGGAAAAGTTCTGGACCGGAGGCATCACCAACCCGCTGACCGTGATCGAACAGATCAGCTACCTGATGTTCGCCCGCATGCTCGACATGCAGGAAGATGTGGCCGAGCGTAAAGCCAACCGCACCGGCAAGGGCTTCGACCGGCTGTTCCCCAATACCCCGGAAGGCCAGCTGCTGCGTTGGAAGAACTTCCGCAACATGAGTGGCAAGGAGCTGCACAGCCACCTCAAGCAGAAGGTCTATCCGTTCTTCGCCCAACTCGGCAGCGCCGAAGGAGAGGGTGGCGAGCTTGAAGGCCTTGGCCATATCAGTGAATACATGCAGGACGCCGATCTGGAGATCAAGAACGAGTCCGTACTCACTTCCGCCGTCGAGATGGTCAACGATCTGCCGCTGACCCAGAGCGACGTAAAGGGCGATATCTACGAATACCTGCTGAGCAAGCTCACCACCGCCGGCATCAACGGCCAGTTCCGTACACCGCGCCATATCATCGACGCGATGATCGAACTGATCGCCCCGCAGCCCACCGACGTGATCTGCGACCCGTCCTGCGGTACCGCCGGCTTCCTCGCCCGCACCATGGAATACCTCAACCGCGTGTACTCCAGCCCGGAAGGTACCTTCAGCGATGAAGACGGCAACCTGCATTACTCCGGCGACCTGCTCGAACCCTACCGCCAGCACATCAACAGCCAGATGTTCTGGGGCTTCGACTTCGACACCACCATGCTGCGCGTCTCCAGCATGAACATGATGCTACACGGCGTGAACGGCGCGAACATCCGTTACCAGGACTCCCTGAGCAAATCCATCAAGGAGCACTACCCGGGTCAGGAGCAGGACTTCTTCGACGTGGTGCTGGCCAACCCGCCTTTCAAAGGCAGTCTGGACGAAACCAACACCAACCCCGACGTGCTCGGCCTGGTGAAAACCAAAAAGACCGAGCTGCTGTTCGTCGCCCATATCCTCCGCTCGCTCAAGTTGGGTGGCCGTGCGGCGGTGATCGTGCCGGACGGTGTGCTGTTCGGCTCCTCTAAGGCCCACCAGCAATTGCGCCAGGAGCTGCTCGATAACAACCAGCTGGAAGGCATCGTCAGCCTGCCCAGCGGCGTGTTCAAACCCTACGCCGGCGTCAGCACCGCCATCCTGATTTTCACCAAGGGCGGCAACACCGAGCGCGTCTGGTTCTACGACCTGCAGGCCGACGGCTACTCGCTGGATGACAAGCGCACCGAGCTGAAAGGCGAGGGCAGTAACGACCTGCCCGACGCCATCGCCCAGTGGCACAAATACCGGCAGATGGTCGAGAGCAATATCAGCGCCAGCACCATCAACATCCTGTTCGGCGACAAGCGCAAAAAGGCCTTTGTCGTGCCGGCCGAAGATATCGCCGCCAACAAGTACGAACTCTCCATCAACCGTTACAAGGAAGTGGAGTACCAGCAGGAGCAGTACGAAGACCCGAAGGTGATTCTGCAACGGCTGAGAGGACTGGAGCAGGAGATTCTGGCGGATCTGGATGAGTTGGAGGAGATGCTGTGATTTGGCCGGTGGTTACGCTTGGTAGCCTTGTGATAGATGAAAGGAGTGGGGCCTCTTTAACCAGAGATGAGTTTACCGATACTGGTGTCGCCGTCGTTCCCAAAAAAGCCATTAGTGAGTCAGTTGACCTATTGGAAGAGACGCTTGTCTATACCAGTCGTGAAAAGTTTATGGCATCCAAGTCGGCTCATGTTTCGAATAGATATTTAATTACTACGCTTAGGAATCTCAATCCAGACGGTTCCACTTTAGGGCTTATCTGTCGGAATAATGTTTCTGGCGAGTTTATGCTGGCTCAGGGGGTGCATGCTTTTTTGTTCGATGAGCGTGTTGATCTTAATTACATTTGTTACGCAAGTCGCCAACCAGAATTTAGGGCGGCAGTTCAGCGAGTGAAGGTAGGTAGTACGCAGGTTCATATGCGGGCAAGGGAACTCAAAGATATAGAAATCCCCCTCCCACCTCTGCTCGAACAAAAGCGTATCGCCGCCATCCTCGACAAGGCCGCCGCCATCCGCCGCAAACGCCAGCAAGCCATCCAACTCGCCGACGACTTCCTCCGCGCCGTGTTTCTGGACATGTTCGGCGACCCCGTGACCAATCCGAAGGGATGGGAAGTAAATGGATTGGAAGAACTATCTACTCGTATAACGAAGGGCGAGTCGCCTAAATGGCAGGGTTTTGAATATGGTAGTGAGGGCGTTAGATTTATTACTAGCGAGAATGTCTTGTGGGGTTCGCTAGATGAGAGGATGAAATTTATTCCTCTGGAATTTCACCAAAAGCTAAAGCGCTCGCAGGTTCAAGAGGGTGATCTTTTAATCAATCTTGTTGGTGCGTCGGTAGGTCGAGCCTGCTTAGCCGAGCTGAATGGAATGCCTGCAAATATTAATCAGGCTGTTTCGGTTACTACGCTTGACCATTCTCGACTGCTACCAGAGATAGCGCTTTATCAGCTGCTCGTGCCTTCAATGCAAAGAGTTCTGCTAGGGAGTGCCGTGGATGCGGCAAGGGCAAATATCAGCCTTGCAGATATCCGAGATTTACAGATGTTGGTTCCGCCGATAGACGTGCAGCTGGCCTTCCTTAAGGTTCTAAGGAAAGTGAAAAAATATATGGCGGTCAACTCATCTTTCTCGGGTTTAAATTTGTTTGAATCACTTAGTCATAATGCATTTTCAGGCCAGCTGTAGATAAGGAAATCCCCATGCGCCTCAAGTCGGTCAAGCTCACCCATTTTCGCGGCTACCGCGCCACCACCGTCATTCCCATCGACGAAGCCATGACCGGCATCGTCGGTCGCAACGACTATGGCAAATCGACCATCCGCGAAGCGTTGGCGATCTTCTTCGAGGGCGGCGACGTCAAGGCCGACAAGCGCGAGATGAACGGCTTCAGCTTGGCTGATGGCGACGAACAGTTCGAGATGGCCTGTGAGTTTGACGACCTGCCGGCAGCCAGGTGGACGGCAGACAGCTCTTGGACGCCAGCCGTTGGCGGCGTACGCATACGCATGCACATCACATCACAGGCTCATTTGACGGTAGTCAGTCTGCTCTAGGACGCTATATGGCATCCTGGAGCGCGCCGGGATGCTAGAGGAATCGATTGATTGTGAGGCAGTCGCCCAGTCGAGTAAGGAAAATGAATGGTTTCGGATAACTTTATCCCGCTGAAGTCTCGCTGGCCCGAGTTGTATCCGCATGCCTCTCTTGCTGAGCGCTATGTGTTTGCCGACCCGCACACCGCGGCCATCAAACTCCGTTGCTTTGCAGAGGTGCTGGTTGGTCTTCTCTACAGGGATTTGAGCCTGCCCAGTGAACCGACCGATGGGTTCTTCGAGAAGCTCAAGTATCCGGCCTTTCAGGAAGTGGTTGGCGACATCGTGCTGCAGAAACTGCACGCGCTGCGGATGATCGGTAATAAAGCCGCCCATGGCGGTTTAATCGACGCCAGCGTCTCGCTTGCCCTGATTGGGGATGCGTATCTGATTGGCCAATGGTTCTACAAGACTTACAGCGGTGAGTCTGCCGACACCTATCCGCCTTTCAAGGCGCCTGTCGAAGCCACAGAGCAGGGCAGCCCTGCAGAAGACCGTGCCGAGCAGTTGGCCATGACGAAAGATGAGTTGAGCTTCCTGGAGGCTGCACAGAAAGCCGCTCAGGTTGAGGTCGCCTCAAGCAACACAGCACCTGATCAGGCCAGGCTGGATGATTTCAAGTGCGCCTCGGCTCAGGCCCGGGACGGCATCGATTTCAACGCCGCGAACACGTGTCGGCATCTCAGCATTCAAGACGCATATGCCGGCTATACGTTGACCAACGGGCAGGCTGAGTTGGTCAATCAGATCGAACGCTTCCTCGGCAGCAAGACGGAGAGCGTGTTCCTCCTCAAAGGCTACGCGGGCACGGGCAAAACTTTCATCACCAAGGGGCTGACTGAGTATTTCCGGGCGATTGGCCGCAACTATGTACTCGCTGCACCTACCGGCAAGGCGTCGAAGGTGATCGCCAGCAAAACCCAATCAAAAGCTTACACGCTGCATAAGACCATCTATTCGTTCGACGATATTGTTGAGTATCGCGACGAAGACACCGACGGCACCGAGACCTTCAAGTTCTACGCGCAACTGGCGGTCAACAGCCTCTCAGCCGATACGGTGTACATCGTGGATGAGGCGTCGATGGTGGCCGATATCTACCAGGAAGCTGAGTTTTTCCGCTTCGGCACGGGTTACCTGCTGGCCGACTTTCTCAAGTTTGTGAATCTGGATCATAACGATCACAGCAAGAAGGTGATTTTCATCGGCGACGATGCGCAGCTGCCGCCGGTGGGCATGAATTTCTCACCTGCTTTGGATGCGGATTATCTGTTTCGCCATCACCACGCGCGCGCCACCGGATACGAGTTGTCGGAGGTGGTACGCCAGAAATCGGAAAGCGGGGTCATCGCTAACGCACTGCCGCTCCGTCTTTCTTTAGAAACCAAGATGTTCAATCGCCTGACGATGGATTTCGACTATCCAGACGTTGAGAGGGTCGAACATAAGGAGCTATTGCAGCGTTACCTTGAGTCCTGCGGCGGCAAAATCAACGGGGAATCCATCGTCATCGCCCATTCAAACTCTGACGTTGGCGATTACAACCGGAAAATTCGCGAACACTTTTTCCCCGGCTGCGCACAAGTCATGCCGGGGGACAAAGTGATGGCTATTTCCAATAACAGCGCCTACGGCATGTTCATTTCAAACGGTGACTTCGGCGTGATACGTCAGATGCTCGGGGCCGCCGAAAAGCGGACCATTACTTTGAAAAGGAAAAATCCCGACGCCGGCTCGCTTGAGGAAATACCCGTTTCTCTTCTGTTCAAGGATGTGGTTGTCGGCTTCAGGGAGCTCGATGGCTCCGCCCGTTTTTTTCAGGCCAAGATCATCGAGGATCTGCTGTATAGCAAGGAGCCGGCGCTCTCCTCCGATCAGAACAAGGCCCTCTACCTCGACTTCTGCTTTCGAAATCCAGGGTTGAAAAAGAACAGTACAGAGTTCAAGCACGCCTTGAAGGCGGATCCTTACTTCAATGCCTTGAGGCTCAAATTCGGCTACGCCATCACCTGTCACAAGGCCCAGGGCAGTGAATGGAACAACGTGTTCGTGAAATGCAAAGGCCACCAAAGCCAGCTGACGGCTGACTACTTCCGCTGGCTCTACACGGCGATCACGCGAACTGCGCGCAGCCTGTATCTGCTTGACCCGCCGAACATCCAGCCATGGAGCGACATCGAAATGGTTTCGAACCCCGCTCTGGCAATGCTCGGCGCAGTAAAGCCTCAAGAAGCCGCCGCCCCTGTTGCTCCGTCGCCTATTGCTCCGGCTGTTTCTCAGGGAGAGTCCGAAACCTTTGGCATCCCCGCAGGCGCAACGTTACTACTCTCGTTGCTGGCCGAAGTGCGTAAATTAATTAATGGACGGGGCGTGACCATCGAGGACGTCTTTCACAACCAGTACCAAGAGGTTTACCACTTCAAGCGCGAAGCGGAGTCTGCCCGTATAGACATTGCCTATAACAGCAAGAACAAAGTTACCGGAGTGGCAGCCCCCTACCTTTCAGACTTGGGTGTCGAGTTGACGTCCCTGCTCTCTGCCCTCAGGGGGCTGCCGCTTGTAGCGTGTGGTGGGTCTACGGTTGCGGGTGCGCACTTCTCCAAGCAGTTCCTTAACGACTTGCACGAAAAGGTGCTCAAGCTGTGTGACGCCAGAAGTATCACTGTTCAGAAAGTCGTAGAACAGCAGTGGTGCCAGCGCTACAGCTTTTCCAGGGACAGCGAGGTTGCCGTTTACGATGTCTGGTACAACGGTAAGGATCAATTCACGAAGTGCCAGCCGGTCATAACCGCATGTTCTCCCGGCGCACTGGCTGGAGAAATTGGCCAGCTTCTTACACAGGGAATGAAGGAGTGATTACCAGCAAGGAGGTATTCGCCAAGCGCAAAGAAGGCGCCATCGACGAGGCCTACAAGATGGCTCTTGAACTGATGGCTGCGCCACAAGTCGATGACTGGGATCGAAAAGCATTCGGCTGGTGCTTGATCGACCTCATCAAGCGCGACGTCAAAAATGGCAGCGCGGAGAACCTGCCCCATTACCGCAGGCAGTTGGAAAGTATCGAGTTCGATCCATCTGACGATGTCCTCACTAAGGGCATTCGCAATGCGTTATCGCTGTGCAACCCCTTCGGCCAGCAGATCAGTGAAGCGAAAGCGCTGAGCAAGAATGGCCGGCATGCAGAAGCCACAGCCATTTACCGCAAAGTCTGGGCGAATGGTGCCGCCGATCACGAAACCCAGACCAGCTTCGGATGGGAACTGTACAAGCACGCCAAGGAGCTGATGGCTGGCGAAAACGTTAGCCTTGGAGCGATCAAGCGCAATTTAAGAGACTACCTCAAACTAGACCTCGACAAGCCGTCTGTTCTCCACTCCTGCGTACTTCAGTTGGCTGCAAAACTGGCCGCCCAAGACAAACTCAGCATGCTGGCGTTTTCCCGTCAGTGGAATTTCAAGCACCTGCGTCCTGACGATTTCGAGCGCTACCGCTCTGAGGATGGAAAGGAATATCCGTCATTGGCTGAGAAGGCCATCCAGCACGCGGGCAAGGAAGCCGCCTCCTCTGATAGTGCTGAAGAGCAGGCGCACATGCTGCCGTTCATCGATCTGGTCATCGAACGATTCCCAGACAATGTGTTCCTCAAACTGAACAAGGCGAAAGTGCTTCTCTCATTAGGCCGTCATGACGAGGCAATGGCCTTTGGAGTTGCGGTCACCAAGGCGAAGTCAAATGACTACTGGGCTTGGGGGTTGCTTGGTGAAATTGTTTCTCAGAAAGATCAAGAAGCCGCGTACGGCTGTTATTGCAAAGCGCTGACCTGCCCGGCTGACGTCAAGTTCACAGGGAAAATACGGCTAAAAGTCGCCCAGCGCATGCTGGAAGTTAACGACTATGACGCAGCCAAGCATGAAGTAGAGGCCATTTTTCAGTCTAAGGAACAGGAGGGGCATAAAATCCCCGAATCCATTGCAGAGATGGCTTCACAGGCGTGGTTTGCCGAGACGCAGGCTAAGGCATCCAACCGTGATTACTATCGAACTCATGCAAAAGCAGCCGAGGCCCTGCTGTTTGACGATTTGCCTTGGATCGATGCCAATGTTGGCGACACCTTCATTGTCCCTGGCAAGGATGGCAAAAAGGACAAGACGAAACGGAAAGTGTTCTTAAAAGCGGCGTCTATACCCACTGAAATATCCATCCCTGAGTCAAAGCTAGGCCGTATGAAGCTGCTTCCGGGCGATGCAGTAAGGGTCAAGGGCGAGCTTGATGAAGATCAAAGGTTCAATTTCTTCGTCCTGGAAAGCAGGCACGCCGAAAAGCCGTGGGATGTGTTTTCGGAAAAAATAGGCGTTGTGAACAATGTAAATGAGGAAAAGCAGGTCATTCGCTACATCGTCGACCGAGAGGTTAATGGCGAAATCCCCATGTCAGAACTGTCAGGAGCTTTTGCAGAAGGCGATGCAATCGAGGTAAGGCTCTCTCGTTACGTTTCAAAGCGTGGCCCCATGTATCGAGTTCTACTCGCTCGGGCGACCGATAAAAAACCAAGCGAAATCTTGAAAAAGGATTTTTCTGAAGAGGTCCGCGTATCTAACGGTATGGGATTTACGCAGAACGATATATTTGTACCAGCCCATTTGTTAGCAAAGCACCATATTGATGATGATCAAAAGATGACTGGCACGGCAGTGCTGAGCTACAACGTAAAACGGGCTCGTTGGGGTTGGAAAGCAGTTGCAATTGATCGGGGGTGACCACAACAGGTCCCTGGGCATAGAGGGCTTTTTTGTTAAAGGAGTGGGCGAGAGTGATTTTCGTCTCGCCGGTGCCCGGCGGTTCTAAGAAGATGCAGAGGACGTACTTGTGGCATTTGACTTGAGCAATACCTTGGTCGTGGGCATTTCAGCGGCTGCTTTGTTCGACATGAGCGAGTCTGATCAGATGTTCAAGACGGCACTGGAGGCTGCCCCCTGAAAGCGTGATCGAGACCTATCGCCAGTACTTGCAAAAGCGAGAGGACGAGCCACTGGCGCCGGGTAGCCGATGTGGACGCCGGACGTTTGATCGATCACTAAACAGTTCAGACCTGTGACAGACGGCCTTAGCAACGAAACACCGCTGTCGGTGCCTCTCTGAGGGTAGTTGGTGCGGCGAACAAGGCCACCAGTTGAGGCGGTTGCCCTCAAATCGGTACAGAGTTGCAGCCTACAGTCCGGCTTATGGCTAGTTCTCAAAAGTCTGACTCGCCGAATGGGAGTGCCAGACCTCAAGGCACGGTTTAGGCACAGAATTGGCACAGCCCAAAACAAAAGGGCCTAGGTTTTCACCTAAGCCCTTGCTTTGTATGGTGCACCAGGCGGGATTCGAACCCACGACCCCTGCCTTCGGAGGGCAGTACTCTATCCAGCTGAGCTACTGGTGCAGCGCGGGCGCCATGATACTCATATGCACTGCGGGCGTCCATGCTGCTGAATCGCCTGCGTTTTTCCAAAGCGTAACCTGCCTTTGTTACGTTGATCAGAAAATCGCAGCAAAAAAGACGTTTTCGTTCTTTTTTTCGAACGCCCTATTGTCCTTTAACCCCTTTGATCCTAGGATTCGTTTGAGATTTCAAACGCTCTTGTCTGGGTGCTGAACCGCACGAATTCAATACGTGCGCTATTTATGTGCTTCAGCCCGGTGAATGATTTCCCTGACGGCAGCCTACTGAGGCGCCTTTCTACAATCATAATTTGCTCCGCGTATCGCGCGGTGCTGTTAAGGAAAGCCGACATGCAGCTTAAAGACACCCAGTTGTTCCGCCAGCAAGCCTTCATCGATGGCGCTTGGGTTGATGCGGACAATGGTCAGACGATCAAGGTCAACAACCCGGCAACGGGCGAAATTTTGGGTACTGTGCCGAAAATGGGCGCTGCCGAAACCCGCCGTGCAATCGAAGCTGCTGACAAAGCGCTGCCGGCCTGGCGTGCACTGACCGCCAAAGAGCGTGCGAACAAGCTGCGTCGCTGGTTCGAACTGATCATCGAGAATCAGGACGACCTGGCTCGCCTGATGACCCTGGAACAAGGCAAGCCACTGGCCGAAGCCAAGGGCGAAATCGTTTACGCCGCTTCCTTTATCGAGTGGTTCGCCGAAGAAGCCAAGCGTATCTACGGTGATGTGATTCCGGGCCACCAGCCAGACAAGCGCCTGATCGTGATCAAGCAGCCAATCGGCGTGACCGCTGCCATCACCCCGTGGAACTTCCCGGCCGCAATGATCACCCGTAAAGCCGGCCCGGCCCTGGCCGCCGGTTGCACCATGGTGCTCAAGCCTGCTTCGCAAACGCCGTTCTCCGCGTTCGCCCTGGCTGAATTGGCCCAGCGTGCCGGCATCCCGGCTGGTGTGTTCAGCGTGGTTTCCGGCAGCGCCGGCGACATCGGCACCGAACTGACCAGCAACCCGATCGTGCGCAAACTGTCCTTCACCGGCTCGACCGAAATCGGTCGTCAACTGATGGCCGAATGCGCCAAGGACATCAAGAAGGTTTCTCTGGAACTGGGCGGCAACGCTCCGTTCATCGTGTTCGACGACGCGGACCTGGATAAGGCCGTCGAAGGCGCGATCATTTCCAAGTACCGTAACAACGGTCAGACCTGCGTCTGTGCCAACCGCCTGTACATCCAGGAAGGTGTTTACGACGCTTTCGCCGAGAAGCTGAAAGTGGCCGTGGCCAAGCTGAAGATCGGCAACGGTCTGGAAGCCGGCACCACCACTGGCCCGCTGATCGATGAAAAAGCCGTGGCCAAGGTGCAAGAGCACATCGCTGACGCCGTTGCCAAAGGCGCCACCGTGCTGTCCGGCGGCAAGCCGATGGAAGGCAACTTCTTCGAGCCGACCATCCTGACCAACGTGCCGAACAACGCGGCCGTGGCCAAGGAAGAAACCTTCGGTCCATTGGCGCCGCTGTTCCGTTTCAAAGACGAAGCTGACGTGATCGCGATGTCCAACGACACCGAGTTCGGTCTGGCCTCGTACTTCTATGCGCGTGACCTGGGTCGTGTGTTCCGTGTGGCTGAAGCCCTGGAATACGGCATGGTCGGCGTCAACACCGGGCTGATCTCCAACGAAGTCGCGCCATTTGGCGGCATCAAGGCCTCGGGCCTGGGCCGTGAAGGCTCCAAGTACGGCATCGAAGATTACCTGGAAATCAAATACCTCTGCCTGGGCATCTAAGCTCGAGGGCATAAGCCCGGCAAGGCATTGCTTCAAACGCAAAGGGCACGAGAGCGCTGTTCCTTTGCGTGCTTCAAACGGAATTTTCTCTGTGGCGGGGAAAGCTGTGGCAGTCGATCATCGCATGCTGCCGAAGTTGCCTCCTCGCTGCCTGATCCTTGAACCACGCCGACCGATGAGCGGCGAATGAGGAATGTATGAGCAAGACTAACGCTTCTTTGATGGCCCGCCGTACCGCTGCTGTTCCACGTGGCGTAGGCCAGATTCACCCGATCTTCGCCGAGTCCGCGAAGAACGCTACCGTGACCGACGTTGAAGGTCGCGAGTTCATCGACTTCGCCGGCGGTATCGCTGTGCTGAACACCGGTCACGTGCACCCGAAAGTCATCGCCGCCGTGACCGAGCAACTGAACAAGCTGACCCACACCTGCTTCCAGGTACTGGCCTACGAGCCGTACGTGGAACTGTGCGAAAAAATCAACGCCAAGGTGCCAGGTGATTTCGCCAAGAAAACCCTGCTGGTCACCACCGGTTCCGAAGCCGTGGAAAACGCCGTGAAAATCGCTCGTGCCGCCACTGGCCGTGCCGGCGTGATCGCCTTCACCGGCGCCTACCACGGTCGCACCATGATGACCCTGGGCCTGACCGGTAAAGTCGTGCCTTACTCGGCCGGCATGGGTCTGATGCCAGGCGGTATCTTCCGCGCGCTGTACCCGAACGAACTGCATGGCGTGAGCATCGACGATTCGATCGCTTCCATCGAGCGCATCTTCAAGAACGACGCCGAGCCGAAAGACATCGCCGCGATCATCATCGAGCCTGTACAGGGTGAAGGTGGTTTCTACGTCGCGCCGAAAGAATTCATGAAGCGTCTGCGTGCCCTGTGCGACCAGCACGGCATCCTGCTGATCGCTGACGAAGTTCAGACGGGCGCTGGCCGTACCGGTACGTTCTTCGCCATGGAACAGATGGGCGTCGCTGCCGACCTGACCACTTTCGCCAAATCCATCGCTGGCGGCTTCCCGCTGGCCGGTGTGTGCGGCAAGGCCGAATACATGGACGCCATCGCTCCGGGCGGCTTGGGCGGCACCTACGCCGGTAGCCCGATCGCTTGCGCTGCGGCCCTGGCCGTGATGGAAGTGTTCGAAGAAGAGCACCTGCTGGACCGCTGCAAGGCCGTCGGCGAGCGTCTGGTCACTGGCCTCAAGGCCATCCAGGCCAAATACCCGTCGGTGATCGGCGAAGTCCGTGCCCTGGGCGCAATGATCGCTGTTGAACTGTTCGAAAACGGCGACAGCCACAAGCCGAACGCTGCCGCTGTGGCATCCGTTGTGGCCAAGGCTCGCGACAAAGGCCTGATCCTGCTGTCCTGCGGCACCTACGGCAACGTTCTGCGCGTCCTGGTACCGCTGACTGCTCCGGACGAACAACTGGACAAAGGTCTGGCGATCATCGAAGAATGCTTCGCTGAGCTCTGATCGCCAAGTGTGACTTGATCGACAAAAAACCCGCTTCGGCGGGTTTTTTCATATCTGCCAGAACAGATACCACGTATTGATACTATTCGAAGGAGCGGCATTGGATAAGGTTCGAGCATTGTCAGGGAGCGCTGTATGACAGCTGTCATTTTACCCGCGGTTCCGAGAGTACTGATCGCTGAGGCCGACCCTTGGTCCCGTGATCTGCTCAAGGAAGTGTTGTTGAACGTTCGCTGTGACGCACGACTGGATCTGTGCGCCGACGGCCAGCAGGCGTTGGAGCTGCTGGCGGCCCACCCTTACGATCTGGTGATCGTCGACTGGGAATTGCCCGGTGTCGATGGCCTGAATGTGTTGCGCAGTGTTCGCCAGCGCAAACGCAACCCGCCGTTGCCATTCATCCTGATGAGCAGTCGCAACGACAGCGCCAGCGTACGCGAGGTCTTGCCGCTGGCGCCTGCCGCCTACCTGACCAAACCGTTGAACATGGAAAGCCTGACTCAGCGCTTGCACGGATTGCTGCTCGATGCGGGGGAAGAGGTGTCGTGCGAAGTGCCGGCGCTGGCGCCGGGCATGACCCTGTCTGTATTCCTGGAGCGTCGTCGTGAACTGTCCGAGGGCGCGCCGCTGATGACCGACGTGCAGTTGGCGGTCAAGCGGAGCCTCAATCCTGACGGTCTGGACTTGGCGGTGCTGGAAGACGAGATCCGCACAGACCCGCAGGTCACGGCGGTTCTGATCGCCGCCGCCAACAGCGCGGCCCAGCATCACGGCGCACCTGTACAAACCCTGTCGCAGGCGCTGCACCGACTGGGTACCGGGCAAAGCATGAACCTGATTCTCGGGCTGGCCCTCAAGCGCAGTGCACGGCTCAGTGATCCGTCCCTGTCGGACTACGCCGAGCGCTATTGGGACTTGTCGCTGCACACCGCCGAATACGCGCGAACGCTGGCGCGCTTGCTCGATCTGGATCAGGCGCGATGCTATTGCGCGGGTATGTTGCATCGGCTCGGCGATCTGGCGTTGTTGCGTTGTTTGCAGGAATGGAAGCAGGCCGGTGGTGAGCTGGACGAGCAAGAGGCGGTTGGCGAGGCGTTGGCCGAATTCAGCGCGGCCTACGGTTCGGCGCTGCGTACCCGCTGGCGATTGCCGCTGGAGCTACGAGAACTGATTGCGGCGACCTACCAGCTCGGTGGCGGTGTCTATTCCCGCGAAGCGCTGGTGATGAACATGGCGGCGCAGCTGGCGCGCCTGAGTGAGCATGAGGGGCTTGAGGACCTGGCCAAGAGCCGTACGGCGCGCTTGCTCAAGATCGGTTTGCCGGAGTTGGTACGCCTGCGCAAAAAATAAGGCTTCACCCAAACCCTGCAGGAGCTGGCAAGGCAGTTCCTGGAAGGGTATTCAGGCCGTCACTATCCGGTTCTTGCCCTCACGCTTGGCCTGATACATCGCTGCATCCGCGCGGGCAAACAGGCTATCCACACTTTCGTCCCCGGCGACAAGGCTGGTCAGCCCCTGACTGACGGTGATGCCAAACGTCTGGCCGTCATGCTTGAAGCTCAAACGCTGGATCTCCCTCTGCAGTCGTTCAGCCACTTGCAGGGCCATGTCCGGCGTGCAGCCCGGGAACACCGCCGCGAACTCCTCACCGCCAATGCGCCCGAACAGATCGCCACGGCGCAACACTGCTCGACCGCTCTCCGCGATACGCTGCAGCACGTTATCGCCTTCCTGGTGACCATAAGTGTCGTTGATGATTTTGAAGTCATCGATGTCCAGCATCAGGAAGGACAACGGTGTCCCTTGTTGACGTGCGATTTCGAATTCCTGATGAGCGCCTTCGAAGAAGTGGCGACGATTGCTGCTCTGGGTCAGGGCGTCGGTGGTGGCCAGGCGTTGCAGCTCGGTTTCCATTTGCTTCTTGTCGGTGATGTCTTCAGCGATGCCAACGATGATGACCGGCTGCCCTGGCTCGGCCTGGCGGTTCATGAAGCATTTGTCGCTGAGCCAGCGCACTTGGCCGTCGGCGGCAATGATCCGGTATTCGCGGTCTTCGATCGCGCCTTTTTCCAGCACGTCCGCCAGGCTGCGCTCGGCATATTCCAGATCGTCGGGGTAGATGCTGTCACGCCAGTGGTTGTAGTCGGACAGCAGCAGGTCGGCGGAGCGCCCGAAAATCCGCTCATAGGCCGGGCTGACATACAGCACCTGGCGGGTTTCCCAGTTGAATGCCCAGAGCACGGCATTGACACTCACCAGCAGGGTGCTGAACAGCTGTTCGCGTTCGCTCAGTCGCGCCACTTCACCTTGGGCATGCATCAGCGCCAGCAGGGTTTGCGCGGCCTCGGGCCATTGCGAAGGGGATGGGTCTTCTTGGTTTGTAATGACCATGGGTACACATCTCAAAGGGCGTGCGCCGCTTTGGATTCGAAAGCGGCCACAACGAAGCCTGCCTGGGTGGCGAAGTGTCTTTGAGAGGGAGGATTTGAAGCGAAGTTCCGAAAGGTGCGCCCTGGTTAGGGGGCGCACCGATCAATGGCGTCAGGCAGCGGTCGGGCGCAGGGAGTAGGTTTTGAGTTGGCCGGCGAAGTCACGCAGGGATTGAATCCCGCTGGCTTCGGCTTCGTGTACCCAATCCTTGATGGCGGCCAGCATGTCGTGACCATTGGAGCTGGTCTTGACCCAGATCTGCTGCAAGGCCAGGCGTTTTTCGTAAATGACCTTCAGCGCCTGGCTGTGTTCGAGCATGTTCTGGATGCGGACATGGTGTTTGTCGTCCAGCAGGCTGGTTTCGCGCGAAAGCAAGCGCTTGGCGCGGTGGAACTGGTGGCGGACCGAGTGATCGACCTTTTCCAGCTCCTGCTTGACCAGCGGCCCGATCACCAGTTTGCGGTACTGGGCCATGATCTGGAAGCGGTTGTTGAGGATCGCCATGGCGGTGTCCATGTCCAGGTGGCCTTTGCCTTCGACACGATGGGCAATCGGCGCGACCCGCTGGACCTTGGCCAGACGCAGGAAGCTGAACACTTGAATCCAGGCCCAGCCCAGATCGAACTCCCACTTCTTCACCGACAGTTTTGCCGAGTTGGGGTAGGTGTGATGGTTGTTATGCAGTTCTTCACCGCCGATCAGGATGCCCCAAGGCACCAGATTGGTCGCCGCGTCACGGCATTCGAAGTTGCGGTAGCCGATGGCATGGCCCAGGCCATTGACCACGCCGGCGGCCCATACCGGGATCCACATCATCTGGATGGCCCAGATGGTGATGCCGATGGTGCCGAACAGCAGCAGGTCGATGACGGCCATGATCGCCACGCCCAGCAGCGGGTAGGGGGTGTAAAGTTTGCGTTCGATCCAGTCGTCCGGGCAGTTCTTGCCGTAGATGCGCAGGGTCTCGGGGTTTTCCGCTTCGGCGCGGTACAACTCGGCGCCTTTGCGCAGAACAGTGGACAGACCCTTGATGACCGGGCTGTGCGGGTCATCGACGGTTTCGCATTTAGCGTGATGCTTGCGGTGGATAGCGGTCCACTCGCGGGTGTTCTGCGCCGTGGTCAACCACAGCCAGAAACGGAAAAAATGTTTCAGGCCGGCATTCAGCTCAAGCGAGCGATGGGCTGAGTAACGGTGCAGATAGACCGTGACGCCGACGATTGTCACGTGGGTCATCAGCAGGGTGACTGCCACCAATGACCAGGGCGACAAGCCGAGAAAACCTTCGTACCACATAGGCTATAGGGCCCTCGATATAGAAAAAACAGCCGTTGCATTATCACTAAGCCCGCGGAGAAAACCAGTCGCTCTTTCGGATATGAGTGGCTGGATGTGACTTTGCCCTATAATCCCGGTTTTTTGCAGGGATATGGAAAGCCTAATGTCTGCCAGCTATCGCTATGCCGTGCGTGCAGCGCTGCTTTACCTCTTGCTTTCTATGATCTGGCTGCAGTTCAGTAGCCATTTATTGAACAGCTTCTTCGATAGTTCTGCCGAGCTTTCGCGATGGCAACTGATCAACGGTTATGTTTGGGTGGTGATCAGCGCCGGGTTTATCTTCATTGCCCGGGCGCGATTGCTTCGTTGTCTCGGCATCGGCGCCAAATTGCGTGAGCGCAGCGAAGATCGGGAGCGATTGCGTCAAGCCGCCGCCGTATTCGATTGCACCCGCGAAGGGGTGTTGGTCACCAATCACGATGGATTGATTGTCCATGTGAACCGGGCTTTCATCCAAATCACCGGTTATCAGAGTGAGGAAGTGCTGGGGCAAAGGCCCAACCTGTTCAAGTCCGGGCGCCATCCGGCCGCTTTCTACCAGGCGATGTTCGCGACACTCCAGAGCAAAGGCGAGTGGAGCGGGGAAATCTGGAACCGTCGCAAAAGCGGCGAAATCTATCCGCAATGGCAGACGATTCGTCTCATTCATGATGATCAGGGGCGGCTAAGCCATTTCGTGGCAGTGTTTTCCGACATCAGCGCGATCAAGAACTCTGAACACGAACTGATTCGCCTGGCGCACCACGATCCATTGACCGATCTGCCCAACCGCTTGCTGTTCACCGATCGCACCCAGCAGGCATTGACTTCGGCGCAGGCTCAAAAGCGCGGCTGTGCACTGCTGATGGTCGATCTGGATCACTTCAAGATGATCAACGACAGCCTCGGGCACACCATCGGCGATCACATGCTCAAAGCGGTGGCGGAGCGTCTTGCGGCGATGTTCGGGCCGGGCATTACGCTGGCACGGCTGGGGGGTGATGAGTTTGCGGTGCTGGCCGAGAGCTGTCCGCAATTGGTCCAGGCTGCGGCGCTGGCGCAGCGGATCATCGATGGCCTCAAAGAGCCGTTCCTTATCGACGAGCACCAGCTGTTCATCAACACCAGCATCGGTATCAGCCTGTTTCCCGGCGATGCCTTGAGCGCTGAGCAATTGTTGCGCAACGCTGACTCGGCGCTGTTCAAGGCCAAGAGCGCCGGCCGCAATGGCTATGCCCTCTACACCGAAGAGCTGACCGCCCACGCGCAACAACGGGTCGAGCTTGCATTCGAGCTGCGCCGCGCGCTGGAGCAGCAGCAATTGCGGGTTTACTACCAGCCGGTCCATGACATGCCAACCAGCCGTATGATCGGTGTCGAGGCGCTGGTGCGTTGGGAGCATCCGGAGCGCGGATTAGTGTCGCCGGCAGAGTTCATTCCCGTTGCCGAGCGCACCGGGCTGATTGCCGAAATCGACGCCTGGGTCATGCGGCAAGCATGTCAGCAAATGTGCCAGTGGCAACAAGCTGGCGTGGCCTTGTCGTTCGTCGCGGTGAATGTCTCATCGCGCCTGTTCGCCCGCCGTGAGCTGTATCAGCAAGTGGCTCAGGTGTTGCGCGACACCGGGCTGGACCCGGCCTATCTGGAACTGGAGGTCACCGAGAGCGCGGTGATGGAAGACCCGGAGGTCGCGCTTGAGCAAATGCACCGATTGCGCGAATTGGGGGTGCGCCTGGCCATCGATGACTTCGGCACCGGTTATTCGTCGCTGCTGCGACTCAAGCGCCTGCCGGTGCAGAAGCTCAAGATCGATCAGGGTTTTGTCGCCGGGCTGCCGGGGGACGAAGACGACGGAGCCATTGTGCGGGTGATCATTGCCCTGGCGCACAGCATGGGAATGCAGGTGCAGGCCGAGGGGATCGAGCAGGTCGAACAGGCGGCGCTCCTGCTTGAGCTTGGCAGCCATCTGGGCCAGGGGTATTGGTTCGGGCGGCCGGTGCCTCCCGGACAACTGAATTGGGCGCATGCACCGGCAATCGGTTAAGCGTCTGTTGCGCAAAACCTGTAGGAGCGAGCTTGCTCGCGATGGTGGCAGGAGCGCCGCGTTCATCCAGGCCGTCCTGGTTTTCATTCGCGTCCATCGCGAGCAAGCTCGCTCCTACGGAATTCCCTTCCCCCGCAAGCCCTTGCCCCATCAAATAATGTCTTTTGGTTATATAAACATTCTTAAATAGTCTTTTTAAGAATATCTGCGCCTCTCTACTATTGGCCTCACGCCGCAAGCAGTGCCGCCACTGCCAGGCAACCTCTCAGTCGAAGGAGCAGCACCATGAGCGCATCTCTACGTAGCGTTGACGGCCAGGACGAAGCAACCATCCTGCGTGAAATCCAGAGCGCCCTGCGCGATCTGCGTTTTGGCGCAGTGGAAATCACCGTCCACAACGCCCAGGTGGTTCAGATCGAACGCAAAGAAAAATTCCGCCTGCAGAACCCGGGAAACAAACCGGGCTGAAGCGAAAAATCAAAAGATCACAGCCTGCGGCAGTTCTAGCGGGGGATTGTGCGGGAGCTGCCGCAGGCTGCGATCTTTGAGCAAGCATCCGATTCCAGATCATAAAAAAAGCCAATATCCAAGAATTCCAGGAGCTTTCACCATGTCGTCGATTCGTCAGTTCGCTTTGGCCGCCCTGGCCAGTGCCCTTTTTGCGGGTTCTGCGGTTGCCAAGGATTACGAGTTGCTCAACGTGTCGTACGACCCGACCCGTGAGCTGTATCAGGACTACAACGCCGAGTTCATCAAGTTCTGGCAGAAGGACCATGCTGGCGACACCGTGAAGATCCAGCAGTCCCACGGTGGTTCGGGCAAGCAGGGTAGGGCGGTGATCGACGGTTTGCGCGCCGACGTCGTGACCCTGGCCCTGGCCGGTGATATCGATGAAATCGCCAAGCTTGGCAAGACACTGCCCGTCGACTGGCAAAAACGCCTGCCGGAGGCGAGCACGCCTTACACCTCGACCATCGTGTTCCTGGTGCGCAAGGGCAACCCTAAAGGCATCAAGGACTGGGGCGACCTGGTCAAGAACGACGTATCGGTGATCACGCCGAACCCGAAAACCTCCGGCGGTGCACGCTGGAACTTCCTCGCGGCCTGGGCCTACGGCCTGAAAGCCAACGGCGGCGACGAAGCCAAAGCCAAGGAATACGTGCAAACCCTGTTCAAGCACGTGCCTGTGCTGGACACCGGTGCTCGCGGTTCGACCATCACCTTCGTCAACAACGGTCAGGGTGACGTGTTGCTGGCCTGGGAAAACGAAGCCTTCCTGGCGCTGAAAGAAGATGGCGGCGCCGACAAATTCGACATCGTCGTGCCTTCGCTGTCGATCCTCGCCGAGCCTCCGGTCGCCGTAGTCGACAAGAACGCCGAGAAAAAGGGCAACGAGCAGATCGCCGAAGCCTACCTCAAGCACCTGTACAGCCCGGCGGGTCAGGAAATCGCGGCGAAAAACTTCTATCGTCCACGGGACAAGGATGTCGCCGCCAAGTACGCCAATCAGTTCCCGAAACTGGAGCTGGTCACCATCGATAAAGACTTCGGCGGCTGGAAAACCGCGCAACCGAAATTCTTCAACGACGGTGGCGTGTTCGACCAGATTTACCAGGCGCAGTAATCTGACTGACAACGAGCCTGATGTCTGGGCACGAAACATGTGAGGGCGAGCTCGCTCGCGAAGGCGGTGTATCAGGCGATTTGGATGTTGACTGATATGGCCTCTTCGCGAGCAGGCTCGCTCCCACATTGATGCGTTTTTAACCAAGGACTTTTATGTCGCGTCGTATCTCCCCCGTCATACCCGGCTTCGGGCTGACGCTGGGCTACACCTTGGTGTACCTCAGCCTGATTGTGCTCATACCACTGGCGGCGATGTTCGTTCACGCCGCTCAACTCACCTGGGATCAGTTCTGGGCAATCATCTCGGCGCCACGGGTGCTGTCGGCGTTGAAGCTCAGCTTCGGCACCGCGCTGTACGCCGCGATTATCAACGGCATCATCGGCACGCTGCTGGCCTGGGTGCTGGTGCGCTATACCTTCCCCGGACGCAAAGTCATCGATGCAATGATCGACTTGCCGTTTGCATTGCCCACGGCCGTGGCCGGTATTGCGTTGACCGCGTTGTACACCCCCACCGGTCTGGTGGGTCAGTTCGCAGCGGATCTGGGGGTCAAGATCGCCTACACCCCCCTCGGCATCACCCTTGCCCTCACTTTTGTGACACTTCCATTCGTAGTACGTACCGTACAACCTGTACTGGCTGATATCCCTCGTGAAGTGGAAGAAGCGGCGGCGTGCCTGGGAGCAAAACCGTTACAGGTTTTCCGCCATATCCTGTTGCCGGCACTGCTTCCTGCCTGGCTCACCGGTTTTGCCCTGGCCTTTGCCCGTGGGGTCGGCGAGTACGGTTCGGTGATTTTCATCGCCGGCAACATGCCGATGAAAACCGAAATCCTGCCGCTGCTGATCATGGTCAAGCTCGACCAGTACGATTACACCGGCGCTACCTCCATTGGCGTATTGATGCTGGTGGTTTCCTTCGTCCTGTTGCTGCTGATCAACTTGCTGCAGCGCCGCATCGAAACCCCATAAGGAGGCGCACACATGTCCCAATCGTCCATTGCTGCCGCTTCCTCGAACGCTGCCCGTCGTGGCAGTGCGACTTCGCGGCGAATCCTGATCGGCCTTGGCTGGCTGGTTTTTACGCTGTTCCTGCTACTGCCGCTGTTCATCGTGGTGTCCCAGGGCCTGAAGAATGGCCTGGGTGCGTTCTTCACCGCGATTTTTGAACCGGACGCGCTGTCCGCGCTAAAACTCACGGTGATCGCCGTGCTAATTTCGGTGCCGCTGAACCTGGTGTTCGGTGTGAGCGCGGCCTGGTGCGTGAGTAAATACTCGTTCCGTGGCAAAAGCATGCTGGTCACCCTGATCGACCTGCCGTTCTCGGTGTCGCCGGTGATCGCCGGTCTGGTCTACGTACTGATGTTCGGCGCCCAAGGGCTGTTCGGCCCGTGGTTGCAGGATCACGACATCCAGATTGTCTTCGCCTTGCCGGGCATCGTGCTGGCGACGATTTTCGTCACCGTGCCGTTCGTGGCGCGCGAGCTGATCCCGCTGATGCAGGAGCAGGGCACCCAGGAAGAAGAGGCCGCACGTTTGCTCGGGGCCAATGGCTGGCAGATGTTCTGGCACGTCACGGTGCCCAACATCAAATGGGGCCTGATCTACGGCGTGGTGTTGTGTACGGCGCGGGCCATGGGTGAATTCGGTGCGGTGTCGGTGGTTTCCGGGCACATTCGCGGGGTGACCAACACGTTGCCGCTGCACGTCGAGATCCTCTACAACGAATACAACCACGTGGCCGCGTTCGCCGTGGCGAGCCTGTTGCTGATCCTGGCGCTCTTCATCCTGCTGCTCAAGCAGTGGAGCGAAAACCGTATTAACCGCCTGCGCGCCAGCGCCGCGGAGGAATAATTCATGTCGATCGAAGTGCGTAACGTCAGCAAGAATTTCAATGCGTTCAAGGCGCTGGACAACATCAGCCTGGACATCCACAGCGGTGAACTGGTGGCGCTGCTCGGCCCGTCCGGCTGCGGCAAGACCACGCTGCTGCGGATCATCGCCGGCCTGGAAACCCCGGATGACGGCAGCATCGTGTTCCACGGTGAAGACGTCTCCGGCCACGACGTGCGTGATCGCAACGTCGGCTTCGTGTTCCAGCACTACGCCTTGTTCCGCCACATGACGGTGTTCGACAACGTCGCGTTCGGCCTGCGCATGAAGCCCAAGAACCAGCGCCCGAGCGAAAGCCAGATCGCGACCAAGGTCCACGAACTGTTGAACATGGTGCAGCTGGATTGGCTGGCGGATCGCTACCCGGAACAACTGTCCGGTGGCCAGCGCCAGCGGATCGCCCTGGCCCGCGCCCTGGCGGTAGAGCCGAAAGTACTGCTGCTCGACGAGCCGTTCGGTGCCCTCGACGCCAAGGTCCGCAAAGAGCTGCGCCGCTGGCTGGCGCGGCTGCACGAAGACATCAACCTGACCTCGGTGTTCGTGACCCACGACCAGGAAGAAGCGATGGAAGTCGCCGACCGTATCGTGGTGATGAACAAAGGCGTGATCGAGCAGATCGGCTCACCGGGCGACGTCTACGAAAACCCGGCCAGCGATTTCGTTTATCACTTCCTCGGCGATTCGAACCGCCTGCATCTGGGTGAAGACAATCACGTGCTGTTCCGTCCGCATGAAGTGTCGCTGTCACGGCATGAACTGGAAGATCACCATGCGGCCGAGGTGCGCGATATCCGCCCATTGGGTGCGACGACGCGGGTGACGTTGAAGGTTGAGGGGCAGAGCGATCTGATCGAAGCTGAAGTGGTGAAGGACCACGACAGCCTGATCGGTCTGACGAAGGGCGAGACGTTGTTCTTCAAGCCGAAGGTCTGGCAGAAAGTCGCCAACTTCTGAAGCAAAAGCATCGCCAGCAGGCTGGCTCCCACTCTGGATCTGTGATCGACACAAATCCCTTGTGGGAGCCAGCCTGCTGGCGATTGCGGACTAGACAGCCGCGCGATTCGGATTCAGCCGCACACCCCCCGCCCGCACTTCGATCTGCTCTTTCAGCTCATGGCGCATCCCCAGCAGGAACGCCAGTTCCGCCACCACAAACAACGGCCCGACAATCAACCCCGTGACGTCATCGACGAACGCCGGTTTGCGCCCTTCGTAGTGATGGCCAACAAACTGAATCGCCCAACCCACCACAAACATTCCGATGCCGGCGACGAGCCAGACCCCTGTGCTTTGCTGTGCCAGCGCATGACCGGCCCAGGCACACAGCCCCAGCAACACCGTCATCAGCGCGCCAAGGCGCAATTCCAGGCGCAGGTAAAACCACGCCGAAGCCAACGACACCAGTATCGCCGGAGAAAGCCAGCCCCCGGCCCATTGCGGACGAGACAGCAGGACCGCCACCGCCACCACAATCAGCGGAATGCCAATGAAGTGTGTAGCGATGTTTCGCGGGTCACGGTGGTAGGTGGCGTATTGACTGAGATGGTCAACGAGGCTTTTCATTGTTATTCCTCCTGTAGGGTGATTGATCTTGCCCCGGGGCCATTTCTTACTCTGTCAGCCAGGCGACAATCTTTAGGAGTTTTCATGGATATGCAGGTCTGGCGTCCGCGCTTGATGCACGGTCAGTGGTTCAGCCATCTGCCTGTTTCCTTGCAGGATAGTCTGCTTGCCGCCGCCAGGGTTCGGCGCCTGACGCCGGGCCAGCGCTTGTTCAAGCGGGGTGACCCGCCCTGTGGTCTGTACGCGGTGCTCGAAGGTGCCGTGCGCATTGGCGCGGTCAGCGAGCAAGGCAAGGAAGCGTTGCTCAGTCTGGTGGAGGCGCCGCATTGGTTCGGCGAGATCTGTCTGTTCGATGGCCAGGCGCGCACCCACGATGCGTACGGCCTGGGCAACTGCACCCTGTTGCACATCCCGCAAACGGCGCTGCTGACATTGCTCGACGAACAACCGGAGCACTGGCGGCAACTGGCCTTGCTCATGAGCCAGAAACTGCGCCTGACCTTTATCCACCTCGAACAGCTGAGCCTGATGCCGGCCCCGACACGGCTGGCCCATCGCTTGCTGATGATCGCCCACGGCTATGGCGAGATCGACTCGCCGCGCCGGCTCCTGCAACTGCCGCAGGAGCAGCTTGCGTCAATGTTGTCGTTGTCGCGCCAGACCACCAATCAACTGCTCAAGGATCTGCAGGGGCAGGGGATTTTGAGTCTGGGCTACGGCGAGATCGAAATCCTCGATGTCGAACGGTTGCGGGCGTTGGCGATCTTTTAAAGGTGGGCTTTATCCCCGAACACGCCTAGCCTGTGAGGACGACAATCGAGGTGTGCCATGCGTGTGCTGTTAGTGGAAGACGAACCCGAGACCGCCAAGCTCCTGGCCAATGGCCTGAGCGAGGCCAGTTATGCGGTGGATGTGGCGGTCAACGGGATGGACGGCCGGCGTTTCATCGAGTCCGGCGAATACGAGCTGATCATCCTTGACGTCATGCTGCCGGGGCTCAATGGCTGGCAGTTGCTGCAACAGATCCGCAAGCTCGGTGAAACGCCGGTGCTGCTCCTCACCACCAGGGATGGCATCGAGGATCGCCTGCGCGGGTTGGAGCTGCATGAAGATGACTACCTGCTCAAGCCGTTCGCGGTGAGTGAGCTGGTGGCGCGGGTGCGCAAGTTGTTGCGGCGGGGTCAGGGGCGGTAGTGGTTTCTGTGTTGCCTGAACAATCGAATTCGCTGGCAAGCCAGCTCCTACAGTGGCTTGTGTGAATCCTGAATGGCTGGTCAACCGAATACCCTGTGAGAGCTGGCTTGCCAGCGAAGAGGCCGGTATGTCCGGTGAAAAACCTACCGCAACCCATCCCGAAACTGCCCCGGTGTCATCCCGGTCCAGCGCTTGAATGCGCGGCTGAAACTGCTGGTATCGGCAAACCCCAGTAAATAACTGATCTCGCTCAGCGAAACCTGGGGATCACGCAGGTGCAACAACGCCAGATTCTCGCGGCTTTCATTGAGCAGCGTGTCGAACCGACAACCTTCATCCGCCAGATGCCGTTGCAGGCTGCGCAAGCTCAGGTGCAGGGCCTTGGCGATGTGTTCGGCGCTGGGTTCACCTTCCGGCAATTGCTCTTCTATGGCATCGCGGACCTTGCGCTCCCAGGTCAACGGCTTGAGTTGCGCCAGGGTGCGTTTGAGTACGGTTTCATTGTGTTCGGCCAGCTCCGGGTTGGCGTCGTCCAGGTGACTGTCGAAGTCAACCAGGGCGAATTCCAGTCGGTCTTCGTCGGCGCCGAAGTGCACGGGCGAGCGGAAGACTTTGTGCCATTGATGCGAGTCTTCAGGTTCCGGCCGACGCAGGTAAACCGCCAGCGGGGCGTAATCGCGGCCCAGGCGATTGCGACAGGTACGCACGTAAATCGCCATGAACGCATCGATGGCCTCGTAGGCCGGGGCCGGATTACCTGTCGGAATTTTCAGGCGGAAGCGGTAGCGATCCTCCGTGCGTGTCAGTTCCAGTTCCAGGGCATCACTGACCACCTGGTGATAACGCACGATACGCTCGAACACTTCGCGCAAACTGCCGCTGGCCACCAGCGCATAACCGAGCGCGTGAAAGGTGGTGGGGCTGACGAAGCGTGAGACGCGCAGGCCGATCGCCGGGTCGCCGCTGGCCTGCACCGCCAGCTCCCACAGTCGCGTGGTGCCGGACAACGGGTATCGGGCGTTCGGGTCGTCCATCAACTGCGGATCGAGCCCGGCCTGGTGGCACAGGGTGGTGCTGTCGAGGCCCAAGGCGTCGAGTTGCTTGCGCAGGGCGCGGGTCCAGCTGGCGAGGGAGGTCGGTTCAGTCATGCTGATTGGCGCTTCCGGTCAACAGGTTGGCGTTCACGGCTACCGCGTTGTGCAGGATCACAAGGCAGCATGCGAACATCAATAACCAGAGGATGGAAGCATGCACGGTACTTCTGCAAGTCCCCAGCGACTGAATGCAGCGCAGCGATCAGCACATATTCGTGAAGTGGTGCTGGCCAAGGGCGTCGAGCTGCGTCAGCGCTACCCGATACTCAAGCATCAGGACGCACTGGGCGCGGGTATCCTGGTCTTCGCACTGGCCGGCATGATCGGCTGCGCAGCGCTCTACATCACCGGGCACATGGCCTGGTGGGCGTGCCTGCTGCTCAATGCGTTCTTCGCCTCGTTGACCCACGAACTTGAGCATGACCTGATCCACAGCATGTACTTCCGCAAACAGCGGGTGCCGCACAACCTGATGATGGGCCTGGTCTGGCTGGCGCGTCCGAGTACGATCAATCCATGGATTCGCCGTCACCTGCACCTTAACCACCACAAGGTCTCCGGTTCCGAGACCGACATGGAAGAACGCGCCATCACCAACGGCGAGCCTTGGGGTTTGGCGCGGTTGCTGATGGTTGGCGACAACGTCATGTCGGCGTTTATTCGCATGCTGCGAGCCAAGACCTGGGCTCACAAGTTCAGCATCATCAAACGCTCGCTGAAGGTCTATGCGCCGCTGGCGCTGGTGCATTGGGGTGCGTGGTATGTGTTTCTCGGCTTCCACGCCGCGAACGGCATCGCGCACCTGCTGGGCGCCCCGATTGAATGGTCCGCGACCACGCTGTCGGTGATGAACGTGATCGACATCGCGGCCGTCGTCATCATCGGCCCGAACGTGCTGCGCACGTTCTGCCTGCACTTCATCAGCTCGAACATGCACTACTACGGCGACATCGAGCCCGGGAACGTGATGCAGCAATGCCAGGTACTGAACGCCTGGTGGCTGTGGCCGTTGCAGGCGTTCTGCTTCAACTTCGGCAGCAGTCACGGCATCCATCACTTTGCGGTGAAGGAACCCTTCTACATTCGCCAGCTGACCGTGCCCGTGGGGCATAAGGTGATGCGGGAAATGGGTGTGCGCTTCAATGATTTCGGCACGTTTGCGCGGGCGAACCGGTTTGTGCGCAAGGACGAAGTTCAGGGGCAGGCTGTGGAGGGTGCGCGCGTCTGAGGGGTTTTTCGCTGGCAAGCCGGCTCCAAGGTTCGGTGTTGAACACGAGATTTGTGTTCAACACCGAACCAACTGTAGGTGCCGGCTTGTCGGCGATTTCACGCCCACTCATCCGGACTTCTTATTCTTCGTATTGCGCTGCACTTTGGTGCCCTCCACCACAAACACCTGCGTCGGCAATTCAAACCCCCTCAGCTTGAGCAGCGCCATCGGCCCTGCGCCCAGTTCGGTGCGCAGGTGCCAGGTCAGGTCGATGCCGTCCGGTGCCTTGAGCTGCACCTGGTAGTGGCTGTCGCTGTCGTTCAGGGCGGTGATTCGCGCCTGTTCCAGCAGGCGGATCAGCCTGAAAGCGCCCGACTTCCTTGAAGCCCAGGCATGCCCCTCCGACCCACACCTTGACGATGCCGCCGGGGGCCATGCCCAAGGTGATCATTTTCCGATAGTCGTTCCTCCACTCTTTGGAACCTTTGCAGAACACTCGCTCCGGCCGAACCATCTCATCGCGAACCCATTGCGGGATCGGAATTCTGATCTTGTAGGCCTGCGGCTCGACCAATGATTGCCAGCGCAGGAAGATTCGCTCGGGTAGATCGACGTTATTCACAGGTTTCATCTTCCCCCCGCCTTTGTGCCAACCATCAGGCTGGCCGGTGTAACTGGCTACGCCCGCATGCACGCGGAAAAACGGCAACCCACGCTGATCGAGCACATCCACGGTTTCGACCCAGACCTCCATGAAACGGGGTGCGGCCAAGCCGACATACCAACTGTGGTAGGGCAGCTTGGGCGGCGGGTAAGGCTTGGGACCACTGGCACAGGCGCACAGGCTGAACAACAGGCCGACAAGCAGGGGCAAGCGCTTCATTGGGGATTGCCCCTTACCAAGTGCCATAGGGAATCCCGTGCTTATCGATGTAAGCCTGTGCTTCAGGGTTCGGCGCTCGGTAATAGATACCGTTGCCATTCCGGTGAGGCCCTAGTGGTTCTACCTCAGCCTGAAAGCGGCCGACTTCCTTGAAGTCCAGACAGGCTCCGCCGACCCAGACCTTGACGATGCCGCCGGGGGCCATGCCAAGAGTGATGGAGTCCCGATAGTCGTCCTCCCACGTTTTGGACCAGTGACAAAATCCACGCTCTCGCTTAACCATTTCATCGCGTACCCACTGCGGGATCGGAATGCGAATTTTGTAGGCCTGCGGCTCCACCAGCGATTGCCAGCGCAGGAAGATCCGTTGGGGCAGGTCGACGTTATTCACAGGTTTCATTTTCCCCCCGCCTTTGTGCCAGCCTTCTGGCTTGCTGGTGTAGCCAGCCACGCCGGCAGAGACGCGGAAAAATGGCAAGCCACGCTGATCGAGTACATCCACAGTCTCGACCCAAACCTCCATGAAACGAGGTGCGGCCAAGCCGACATACCAACTGTTGTACGGAAGTTTGGGCGGCGGATAAGGCTTGGGACCACTGGCACAGGCGCACAGGCTGAACAACAGGCCGACGAGCAGGGGCAGGCGCTTCATTGGGGATTGCCCCTTACCAAGTGCCATAGGGAATCCCGTGCTTATCGATGTAAGCCTGTGCTTCAGGGTTCGGTGCTCGGTAATAGATACCGTTGCCATTCCGGTGAGGCCCTAGTGGCTCCACCTCAGCCTGAAAGCGCCCGACTTCCTTGTAGTCCAGACAGGCTCCGCCGACCCAGACCTTGACGATGCCGCCAGGGGCCATGCCAAGAGTAATGGAGTCCCGGTAGTCGACCTTCCACTTTTGGGAACCGGGGCAATACACCTTCTCTGGCTTGACCATTTCATCGCGTACCCACTGCGAGATCGGAATGCGAATTTTGTAGGCCTGAGGCTCGACCAGCGATTGCCAGCGCAGGAAGATCCGTTGGGGCAGATCGACGTTGTTTACCGGCTTCATTGCCCCCCCACCTTTGTGCCAACCTTCCGGCTTGCTGGTGTAGCCAGCCACGCCAGCAGAGACACGGAAAAATGGCAAGCCACGCTGATCGAGCACATCCACGGTCTCGACCCAGACCTCCATGAAACGGGGTGCGGCCAAGCCGACATACCAACTGTTGTACGGAAGTTTGGGCGGCGGATAAGGCTTGGGACCACTGGCACAGGCGCACAGGCTGACAACAGGCCGACGAGCAGGGTCAGGCGCTTCATTGCGGATAGCCCTTCTGTGGCAGGTTGTCGTAGACGTTACGTTTGTTGTTTTCCGCCGGCTTGCTGATAAGAAGGCCCTTACTGGGGACCCAATGGGCGGACTGATGGATATATCGCTGACGCAGCAAGCGCTCCTGCTCGGGATCGAGGCTGACCTCGGCGCCCGCCAATGCCTGCTCGATAATCCGGGCGGCAATGGGCTGCAAATCCCCTGGCAGTGCCAAGTCGGGCCGTGATTCCACCCCTTTGAACGGCACACCATGGCGTACACCCAGTTCACGCATCAGACGCAAATAAACAAGCGCCAACTCACCACGCACGGTCCGGTCGAGTTCAATGGTCAACATATGAAGCTGATGTTGAGGCTCCGGCCCGCCACGGGCCGCTGTCGGAACATGCCAACTTTTGATGTCGATGCGGCCGTCACCGGCGATGCCGCTTTCTCGGAGGGCCTGGACTTTAGGCAGGTTTTTCATCCACTCCGCTGTGGATTGCACGGGTTGATTGTGGCGCAGGGTGAAGCGGCTCGGCCTGGTCAACCAAAGCCGCTCACGGATGCGCGGCAAATAGCCACCGCCGATGTTCGAATGCACCCCGGGCAGGCTGATTTGCCGGTGGCCCTTTAGCACGCTGTTAAGCGCAAAATTGTTCCGACACTCATCGCGGGCCTGCAACTGGACGACTTGGCGTGCACAACCGGGCGGCAAGTACAGGTTGACACCCGGGTTGCGGTCATCCGAAACGTTGAGGTCAAGGCCCCCGATGGCGGCGACAGTGTCGAACAGGCCAATGAAGTTGAGGCTGACGTCCACCGTCGGGTCGAACGTGGTCAATAGCGTGAAACGACCGGCCCGCAGCAGGTCGTTGAACAGACCTCGACCGGGTTTGAGCAGTTCGTTGGCGCAATGCCGCGCCGCCGCGCCACCGCGACTGAAGCCGAAAATATCGAATTCAACATGGTGAATATAGGTATGGGGGTTGGTTTGCTGAAAGCGGTCCCATTGTTTCTCTATTTCCACCAGGGCCTGCTTTACCCGCGCCACGACTCCGGTTTGCCCCAGCCCCATACCCATGCCATAAAGTGAATCCTTCCCGGTACTACGGGTACCAATACCCTCCAGATAGACCTTCACATAGCCAATATGAGCACCCGATGGCAGGGCATCAGTAGCATGATCTGGATACAGGTCCCACAGATGCACCACATTACTCGGCGCATTCCCATAACTGTTGTCCGGCGCGCCGTTAAAGGCCTCGCCATCGAACTCACCAAACCCATACCCCTTGCAATGATCGATGATGCTCGCCAGCTCGCCTTCATCGAACAGCGCCAGATCCTCACGTCGACATTGTTCCGTGGCCGCAACGTTGGCCAGGTTATTCCCCGTCCCGTCAAAGAACAGCCCCAGGCGCAGGGTGATGCCTTCGAGTTCTTCTTCCTCTTCCTCCTCTTCCATGTCGTAGATCAGTGACAGCTCTTCGGGCTTGGCGGTGTAAACCCTTTCGGTGAAGCCCTGGCTGTCGGTGGTGCCTTTCCAGACCTTGCCGGAGGCGCTGGTGATTTTGTACGGCACGTTGGCCCAGGGTTGTTCGCCATTGCTGGCGAATATCCGGAATTGCTCGTCGAACATCAGTGGCGGGTTGATGAGCGGTGTCAGCGTCGGTATGACTGCCGCCTGAGTGGCCTTGCTTGGCACATATTGGTAATGCGCCGCCTTGACCTTGTAATCCCCCGCCGTGCCGGATTCGATGCGGCACTCATCCAGGCTGATGTAACTGCCCCCGCCATTCAGGACGATTTTCTTCTTCGCCGTGATGCGGATTTCGTCCTCGGTGCTGGTGATGTCCAGACCATGCCGCGCCGTCAGTTCCAGGCGATCGTTTTGCGCCTGGATCTGCACCGTGCCCTGGTTCGCGATCAGCTTGATGCCGAGCTTGCGCACGAACAGGCTCAAGCCCTGGCCTACGCCGATGAACAGGCGCTTGACCACGCTGAGGTCCGCTTCGCCGCCGGCGTTGAGCATCAGGTTGTGTTGTGCCGCCAGTTGCAGGTGCTGGCCGCTGGTGAGGGCGATGCCTTTGGGGGCGCTGAGCAGCAGCACTTGGGACTTGAGCTGTTCGAGATCTTGCCGCAGCAGTTGTATTTGCGCGGCGACGTCCGCCGGTTCGGCACTGGCGGCCTGGGCGTCGACCGAGAGTTGTTGCAGTTGTTCGCCGGCCTGTTGCAGACGGTCGATGGCGCTGGCCATTTCGAGCGCTTGGCCCTGCGCCTTGGGCTGTCCATCGGCGCTGATAAAAATGCCCTTGCCACCGCGAATCGAACCCCAATCATCCGTCCTCAGCTCAAACCCTTCCCCGCGTTTGTGCTTCTGCGCATCCACCAGATGCCCCAGGTTCAGCTGGCTTTTGCCGCCGTATTCGGTGCTGAGTTTGACGTGCTCCTGGCCGCGCCGGTCTTCCAGGCGCAGTTTGTTGTTGGCCGGGGTGCGCAGCACGTTGCGGGTGTAGTTGCGTTTGGCCAGGGTGACGTGATCGGGGTGCTGGTTGTCGTGCAACGCGTGGGCGATGTAGGGGCGGTCGGGGTCGCCTTGTTCGAAGGCGATGGCCACTTCGGTACCGGCCAGCAGCGGCAGGTGCAGGCCGTGGGTGTCGCCGGCGTAGGCGCGGGCCAGGCGCAGCCACATGCTTTCCTGGCCGGGTTTCCAGGTGTCGCGGTCGAACAGGAAGTTGACCCGGTAGCGCCCTTCGAGGTCGATTTCGGCGTAGGGGTCGTTGGCCTGGGGGTTGGTGACGCGCGCCGGGACGGTGCCGGCGATTTGCGGTTTGGCCCGCAGCGGCGGCCGAAAGCAGATGGTTTCGGCGTAGGGCATGGCCTCGAAGCGGGCTTCGAAGCTGCGGTCGCGGGCGGCCTGGGTGACCAGCCCGGTGATGACCGCGCCGGGGGCGAAGGCCTGGGGCGCGCCGCCGGCGATTTTCAGGACCTGGCCGGGCGCCAGGGTGGCGCTGCTGCTGACGCCGCTGAGCCGGGTCTGGTCGTTGAGGTAGCGTTCGTGGCGCAGGCGCGCGTAGAAGTAGCCGCTTTCGCTTTGCAGGTCTTCGTCCTGGAGGTAGGCGTTGCCGAGCTCGCGGTAGCCTTCGGCGTAGTGGTAGGCCTCGCCATAAGTGGTGGTGGCGCCACGGGTCTGGTCGACCTCGCCGTCGAGGTAAGCATGAGCATCGCGGTGGTGATAGGCGCGGACGTTGACCTGCCGTTCCACCACCTGATGGCGGGTTTGCAGGTCCCAGACGCCGTCTTCGTCGCTGCTGCTCAGGCCGGCGGGCGGGTGTTGCGGCAGGCGCACGTCGAACTGGTAGCCGCGCTGGTCGTCGCAGAACTCCACCACATCGATGCGCAGGCGCTCGTCGCTGGTGAAGCGATACCAGATGCCGACGTCGGCCAACAAGCGGCTGATGAACATCAGGTCGCTCTCGTTGTACTGCATCACCTGCTCGCGCCTGGGGTACTCGCGCACCAGGCGAAAGAAGAAATCCTGACCCCGAAACCCGTGGCGGCTGCGCAGGATGCTCTCGACGATTTCCGGCACCGATTGCTGCTGGTAGATGCGCGACTGCCGGCCGCGATCGAGCAGCGCCAGGCGTGGTTGCAGGGTGATTTCGTAGCGCGCTTCATCCACCGACGCAGACAAACGCTTGAAGGCGCTGACCACACCGAACAGGGTGCGCAACGGCTTGACCTCGGGCAATTTCAGCCCCGGCAAGGGCTTGACGGGCGGCGCGTGCAGGCTGAAACGCGCGTCCTGGCCGAGCAGTTGTTGCGGGCCGAGGTCGAGGTCGCGGCTGGTGAATTCGATGGTGTAGAGGAAGGGCTCGCTCAGGCGTTCCTGGCCTTCGAAGGCGAGCACGTCGAGGGTGGCGTCGAGGTTGCGGACCTGGAGTTTGTGGCGGCTGTGGTCGAAGAAAATACGCGGGGCGATTTGCAAAATTCAGACCTCCCTGGCCTGTTTGAGGTGCATGGGGAGGATTTTTCCGCCCTCGTTCAAGTGCGAGACAGCTTTCACGAAGGTGAAAAGGGTTGAAATAGGAGGTTTCCGAGGGTGGTGTAGGAGGCTTCCGTAACTTGATGTGCCGGGGCTGTAGGATTTTTTTGGGGGGGTGGTGATTGCCTGGGGTGAGGGGGCTTGTTGGATTGCTGCACCGGCGCAGCCGTCGTCATGCTTGAAGGCAGGGTACTGCTGAGGAAATGCTGGGGCCGCTTCGCAGGCCTGCGGGACGGTGCGGCAATCCGACAAGCTCCCTCGCCACAGATGCTCATCGTCTAGCCGCTCTCATGGTTACTTCCCGAAAGCCACAACGCCTTGCTACTTGCACCCAGCCTGGCCCTAACCATGGGTGGGAGTGGGAATGGGCGCAGACGATGGTGGATGGGGCAGGGCTATGTCGAACACTTGCTTGATCCATCCGGGACGCGGCACCACCACCCCACGCGGTTGACGAGAAATTGCTCAGGCCTGCCATTTGTACGTTGCAATCCTTGCAATTTCATATGCGATTTTGATCTGGTTTTAGCGTTAAAAATTACTTTAAGAAATAAGCGTCAAGGTCAATGATTCACCCACCGATACGTCGTTCGGGGGCGTTTGGCTCGGCGTATCGGGTGATTCGCAAAGAGACCGCAGGGAGTTAATCAATGGGCATTCTGGAGGCGCCCTGGGCGCCGCGAAGCGTCGAGGGGTGACGTCTCCCGGGACGGCTGACATCGAGATTCATGAAACCGAAACCTGTTTCGCGCGAAATGGTTACACGAGGCGTACACCATGACGTCATTGGCATCTCCTCTGCATTCCAGCTTCAGGCAGCCAAGGCCAAGGACCCGGAGGTGCGGGTGCAGTTCCAGGCCGATGATGGCGTCCATTGAGCGGGCAGGCATCACCACGTTGTCGGTGATCACCGCGCGCTGACAGATTTACGATTTTCCGGGGCCGTCTCCTTGGCAGGGTGCGGCCCCTTTTTTATTCCGCAAAAACACACAAGTCCCTGTGGGAGCGCTTGCATATTCGATATGGGTCTTAATAAATAGCTTCTTATTCCTTAACGAATATAAATCCCGTCCCTATACTCGATCAGGAACAGACACGCAGCAGGAGGGCTCCCCCATGCGCAACGAATCCATTCGCTATCTGATTGTGCCGGGCTGGCAAGGATCGCCAGAAGATCATTGGCAAAGCCACTGGCAGAACAGTTTGCCGAATAGCGCACGGGTGGAGCAGGCCGACTGGCTGACGCCACGTCGTGAAGACTGGGTCGCGGCGCTGGCCGAGGCAATTGCCGCCGACAGCACGCCGGTGATCCTGATCGCCCACAGCCTGGGTTGCATCACCGTCGCGCATTGGGCAGCGACCGCGCCCGTGCAGTTTCTGCGTCAGGTTCGCGGCGCCTTGCTGGTCGCGCCGGCGGATGTCGAACGTCCGGCCTGCGCGCCGGCCCTGCGTAATTTCGCGCCGATTCCTGGCGATCTTCTGCCGTTTCCCAGCCAGGTCGTCAGCTCCGACAACGACGCCGCCGTCAGTGCGCCACGGGCGCTGGAGATGGCGCGCAACTGGGGCGCTGAAGCGGGGATTCTGGCGGGGGCCGGGCACATCAATGTGAAGTCGGGTCACCAGCGGTGGGAACAGGGGTTTGCCTATCTCTACCGTCTGCAAAACCGCATGGAACATCACGCCCTGCGTCGCGCCTGAGCCTTTATCTTTTTCTTTTTTAAATAGCGCCCCCGTCTCCCGGCGGTTTTGGGCGGGAGTCTGCCATGAGCTTTGAAACCTTCGGTCAGCCGCTGCTGACCTTTCCCGATGCTGAAAAAAGTCCCCTGAGCATCCGCGCCAAAGCGTTGGTGTTCGTCGATCCGCGTTCCCGGCAACTGCGTCAGGATCTCGAACAACTGGCGCCGCGTTCGATCTCGGTGCTGATCCGTGGTGAAACCGGCAGCGGCAAGGAATTGCTGGCGCGGCACATCCATCGCGCCAGCGATCGCGGCGGGTTGTTTGTTTCGGTCAACTGCGGCGCCATCAGCCCGACCAACGCTGACGCCGAATTGTTCGGCTACGCCGCAGGCAGTTACAGCGGCTCGGCCAGCAGTCGCGCCGGCTGGTTCGGCTCGGCCAATGGCGGCACCTTGTACCTGGACGAGATTGGCGATCTGCCGCTGCCGATTCAGATCAAATTGCTCGCTGCCCTGGAAAACCACGAAGTGACCCGTGTCGGCGCGCACCAGCCGAGCCCGGTGGACGTGCGCCTGGTGGCCGCCACCAGCATCGATTTGGCCCAGGCGGTCGCCGCCGGCAAATTCCATGAACGGCTCTATCACTACCTCAGCGAAGGCCAGCTCGAACTGCCGGCCTTGCGCGAGCGGGTGGGCGATATTCTGTCGCTGGCCGAATACTTCCTCGGCATCTACAGCCAACGCCTGGAGCTGCCCGTGCCGCTGATCAGCGAGGCCGCGCAAGCGGTGCTGGAACGCCATTCCTGGCCCGGCAATACCCGAGAGCTGGAAAACGTCATCCACTTTGCGCTGTTGGTGAGTACCGGCGACGAAATTTTGCCCGAGCATCTGAATTTGCCGGAGGTGCCGGCGTCGTTGCAGCAGATCGAGCTGCAACTCAAGCAGATTCTCGCCGAGGGTTCGGCCACCGAAAAAGACGCTCTGAAACAAATACTTAAGCAAGCCGGCCTCCTGTAGGAGCGAGCCTGCTCGCGATGAACCTGAGAGCGCCGCAGGGGTGTCAGGTGCCCAACATTATCGTTGACGACCATCGCGAGCCGGCTCGCTCCTACAAGGGAAGGTGTGGGCTAGAGCTGTATGAACAAAATGGAATATGAAAGTGAATAAAAGATATTGTTCGGGAATAAAAAATGTCGGTATTGTCCGCTTCACGCCAGCGATAGCACTTCACTGGCACCTCAATAGTTAGCCGTCGCCACAAGCGACTGTGATTGTCGATAAGGACACTGCATGAAAAAGGTTCTGTTGTTCACCGCATTGGCGGCTGCCCTGACTGCCGGCCTGGCCCAGGCGGGCGAGAAACTGGTGGTCGCGGCGACCCCGGTTCCACACGCCGAGATTCTGGAACTGATCAAGCCCACCCTCGCCAAAGAAGGCGTGGACCTGGAAATCAAAGTCTTCACCGACTACGTTCAGCCGAACGTGCAGGTCGACCAGAAGCGTCTGGACGCCAACTACTTCCAGACCCTGCCGTACCTGAAGAACTTCAACGAAGGTAAAGGGACTCACCTGGAAACCGTGATCGGCGTTCACGTCGAACCGTTCGGTGGCTACTCGAAGAAAGTCAAAACCCTGGCTGAACTGAAGGACGGCGCGACCATTGCCATCCCGAACGAAGGCAGCAATAGCGGCCGCGCCCTGATCCTGCTGCAGAAGGCAGGTCTGATCGAGTTGAAAGACCCGAAAAACGCCGTGGCTACCCCGAAGGACATCGCCAAGAACCCGCACAACTTCAAGTTCAAGGAGCTTGAGTCCGCGATGTTGCCGCGCGTGCTGGATCAGGTCGACCTGGACATGATCAACACCAACTACGCGCTGGAAGCGGGCCTGAACCCGGCTAAAGACGCCCTGGTGATCGAAGGCTCCGATTCGCCTTACGTGAACTTCCTGGTGGCTCGTCCGGACAACAAGGACAGCGTAGCCATCCAGAAACTGGCCAAAGCCCTGACCAGCCCTGAAGTGAAAGCGTTCATCGAGAAGAAGTACAACGGCGCGGTACTGCCGGCGTTCTGATCGACGCAGTAAACCCCTTCTAGGTTTGAAAACGCCGACGGCTGATACTGCGTCGGCGTTTTTTTTGCCTGCGAACATTTCATGTGGGAACGAACCCAGGATCCCTCAGGCTGCTCTGGCCTTCAAAGCCCTGCGCAACGCCACCAATAATTTCACGATGTCCTGGGGATTCATCGGCTTGAGCACTTTTGCGTCTGCCATTTTCTCTTCCTTGTGAGTAGTGGGCCGGGGAGTCTGGCCAATAGTGGTCCGTCCTTGGAGGGGCAATTTGAAAAAAAGATCCTTCCTACGGTGCAAGGGAAAATAGACGTCTTCCGATGCCTCGGCAAATGAGGGAGCGAGCTTGCTCGCGATCTGTCTGACACGGGAGCCCGGCCATGCAGACGGGATGGCTGGCCACGGACTCAAATTTCCGGGGGCCGAAGGCCTGCGCGAAGGCGTCAAAATGGCTTACGCCGGCTTGCGCCAGACACTCGCCAACCAGGGCTGTTGCTCCCGTGGCAGCCCTGCGGGCCGGTAGTAATGCTCCAGCTCCACGAACCCTGCTTCGGTCAGCAATTGCTGCCACGCCTGAAGGTCGTGATAGGCGCCATAGCGAGGGCCGTTCCAGCCTTCCTGGTTCTCGCCACGGGGGTTGGAGCTGAACAGCACGCCGCCGGGTTTCAGGGTTTCGCGCAATTGCTTCAACACCCGGGGCAATTCCTGGCGCGGGATGTGAAACAGCACGGCGTTGGCGAAGATCCCGTCGAAGCGTTCGGCCGGCAGATCGAGTTTTAAAAAGTCCTGCTGCCAGACTTCGCAACCGCTGTCCTCGCGCGCCATCTGGGCGAATTTTTCTGAACCGTCGAGGCCGATCGCCTTGTGCCCCATGCGGGTGAACGTCTGCAAATCACGACCCGGCCCGCAACCAAAGTCCAGAATGTCGAACGGCGCCTCGCCCTGGATATGCCGCAGCAGGGCATCAATGTTCTGGCTGACATCGTGATCGCGGGTGCCTTCACGAAAACCTTCGGCCACCGAGTTGTAATGGCCCAGGGTGGTGGCGGTGATTTGCTGGAGGTCGTCGGGGGTCTGCTTCATGGTGGGCTGCGCAGGTAATTGGAATGGGTCGAATATACGCCATCAGGTAGGGGGCTGCTGCGCAGCCCATCGCGAGCAGGCTCGCTCCCACATTTGGATCGCGTTTCCCTGTGGGAGCGAGCCTGCTCGCGATGGCGGTTTTAATGGCTCAACCGTGTTTCATCCCCAAACACTCAATCGATCGATCAACCATCGCCTTGGCGATCTCCAGCAAATGCCAGACCGAGAACACCATGGCCCGGTCGGCGCCCTTGAGGTGGTCGCCGCACTGATAGGCAGTCACCGAAGCACAGCGCAGCAGATCGGCGATGTAGAGCTGGGTGTCTTCGAAGCTCACGTCTTTGCTGACGTTGTAGAAACGCAGTTCGTCGGGGGGTGAGGGTTGATCGCCGGTGAGGTAGAAATCGATGGCGCGATAGAGCGCCGAGCGGTCTCTGAGCAGGTCGTCGGTGATGGCTTCGTTGGAGGGTGTTTCGGGGGGTGGATCGGGAACAGATCTGTCCATGAGTGTTGCTCCTATTGCTTCATGGGAGCCGTCACTTCTCGCCTACTAAACGATTGGGTGGCGGCTGTACGCAGGTTAGTAGGCCGGTCAATAGGAAAACCGTGCATCCGAAGATGCCCCGCGCACAGCCACCATATTCTGCATGCGGCAAAAAGTGCCGAACATGAGCATGGAATCGCTATGCGCCTATTGTTCCGGGCTACTAAACCCGGTCACTGATGAGCAGTGACGGGCCGAGACTAGTCACCCAAATTGGCAGGCGCAAGCGAGCGGAATAATCTAGGAAATGTCCTGCAAAGGAAAGGGAATGGGGCTGTAGGAGGCCTGTTATTCCTGTAGGAAAAATCCGCTTTTTGTAGGCGCGAGCCTGCTCGCGATGGACGTCAACGATAACGAGGGCTGCCTGGATGAACGCGGCGCTCTTGCGCTCATCGCGAGCAGGCTCGCTCCTACAAAGGGCTCCTTTAATGTGTGTTGAGGCCGAGCGTCAGCCGGGCCCCTTCAGCGTTTGTTGAGACCCCGCGCCAAGCGATCCCCGCCCAGCTGAATCACCGCCACCAACGCCACCAGCAACACAATCACCGTCAGCATGATCTGGCTGTCAAAGCGCTGATACCCGTATCGATAGGCGATGTCCCCCAAGCCACCTGCGCCAATCGCGCCGGCCATGGCCGAGGAGTTGATCATGGTCACCAACGTAATGGTGAAGCCCCCGACGATGCCCGGCAGTGCCTCGGGCAACAGCACGTGCCAAACGATGTGCCCGCGCCGGCAGCCCATGGCTTGCGCCGCTTCGATTAAACCGTGATCGACCTCGCGCAGGCTGACTTCGGCGATGCGCGCAAAGAACGGCGTCGCGGCGATGGTCAACGGCACTACCGCCGCCCATACGCCGTAGGTGGTGCCGACGATCAAGCGGGTGAACGGGATCAGCGCGACCATCAAAATCAGGAACGGAATTGAGCGGAACAGGTTCACGAACGCGCCCAGCGCACGGTTGATGCCCGGTGCCTCGTAGATGCCGCCCTTGGAACTGGTGACCAGGATCACCGCCAGCGGAATGCCCGCCAGCAGTGCGATCAAGGACGACACGCCGACCATCAAAAACGTGTCGATGAAGCCTTGCAGCAATCGATCAAACCACATAGCCCAATACCTCAACCTGTTGCGCCCACTGGCTCGCACGCTGGCGCAGTTCCTCGGCACCGAATGCCGAACCGGTCACGGCCAGCAGCAATTGCCCCAGGGCATGGCCCTGAATCCGCTCCACGCCACCTTGCAGCAAGCGCACGCGCCCGCCGAGGGCCGCGAACAGGGCGGCGATGTCCGGTTCGTCCTGGGCCGTGCCGGTGAATTGCAGACGCAGAACGACCGCGTCATCCGAAGCCTGTGGTTGCGCCTGCAAACGGCTTTGCAGTTCTGCCGGCAGCGCATGTTGCAACGGCGCGAGCAAGGTCTTGCTGACCTCGTGCTGCGGGTTGCCGAACACTTCCCACACCGGCCCCTGCTCAACGATGCGCCCGTGTTCGAGCACGACCACGCGATCACAAATCTCGCGGATCACCGCCATTTCGTGGGTGATCAAAATGATGGTCAGGCCCAGGCGCTGATTGATCTCGCGCAGCAGGCCGAGGATCGATTGGGTGGTCTCCGGGTCGAGCGCCGAGGTGGCCTCGTCGCAGAGCAAAATGGCCGGGTCGTGCACCAGGGCGCGGGCGATGCCGACGCGCTGTTTCTGGCCACCGGACAGCTGCGCCGGGTACGCCTTGTGTTTGGCTTGCAGGCCCACCAGTTCCAGGAGTTCGCGGACCTTTTGATCGCGTTGTTCCTTGGGCACCCCGGCGACTTTCAGCGGCAGCTCGACGTTCTGCCAAACGGTCTTGGCCGACATCAGGTTGAAGTGCTGGAAGATCATGCCGATGCGCCGACGCAGGGCCACCAGGCGGTCTTCATCGAACTCGCCAATGTCTACCTGATCGATCAATACACGCCCCGACGTCGGTTGTTCGAGGCGGTTGATGGTGCGGATCAGCGACGACTTGCCGGCGCCGCTGCGGCCGATGATGCCGAACACTTCACCGCGCTGGATCGCCAGGTCGATGCCTTGCAGGGCGGCCACCGGGCCTTGCTTGCCTTCGTAGGTTTTGCCCAGGCCGACAAAGCGCACGTGGGCACGATTGAGCTGCGGGTGCAGCTCGGTCTGTTGTGCCTGTTCTTGTAGAGGGCGGGGCTCTGGAATCTCCAGTCGCCGTTGGGTCGCTGCCGTCATGCTCAGCTCTCCCAACCGGCTTGGTAGAGCTTGCCGTGGGCCTTATCCAGGGCGGCGCGCACGGCTGGCGAGTGCTGGTAAATGTCGACGAACTTGATCAGGCGCGGATCGGTTTTGCTTTTAGGCTGGATCACGAACTGGATCACGTATTCCTTGTGATCGAGGCCGTCGAACAACAGGGCAGAGCCGGCATCAAAGGTCTTCGCCAGGCGAATGTAGGCCGGATAGCCCTGGACCAGGTCGGCGTCGTCATAGGCGCGCACCAGTTGCACGGCTTCGACTTGTAGGATCTTGATTTTCTTCGGGTTGGCGATGATGTCTTCTTCGGTGGCCTTGTAGCCGACACCCGGCTTGAGGGTGATCAATCCGGCCTTGGCCAGCAGCTGCAAGCCACGACCGCTGTTGATCGGGTCGTTGGCGATGGCCACGCTGGCGCCTTCGGGCAGCTCATCGAAGCTTTTGTATTTTTTCGAGTACAGGCCGACGTTGTTGATGATTCCCGGCGCGAAAGGCACCAGGTCAAAACCGGAGGCGGCCTTGGCGTTTTCCAGGAACGGGATGTGCTGGAAGTAGTTCACGTCGATG
>OBKH01000007.1_pt1 | contig 132413 bp, 107 predicted proteins | sample 1496241 | NCBI WGS metagenome assembly OBKH01 (sample SAMN03273953, study PRJEB22546) | soil metagenome | isolation source: rice field elevated CO2 plus elevated temperature | place: India: CRRI Experimental farm Cuttack,Odisha-753006 | collected 2013-12-17 | reverse complement strand
ACACCCACGGCCACACCGAATGGCTACCACCACCCCACCTCGACCACGGCCAACCGTGGACCTGTGAGATACACTACACCTGTGCGTGCTGCTGTCTACCTCCGAATCTCAGAAGACCGCTCCGGCGAACAGCTCGGCGTGGCCCGCCAACGCGAGGACTGCCTAAAGCTGTGCGGGCAGCGAAAATGGGTGCCCGTCGAGTACCTCGACAACGACGTCAGCGCATCAACCGGCAAGCGCCGCCCCGCCTACGAGCAGATGTTGGCCGACATCACCGCCGGCAAGATCGCCGCCGTGGTGGCCTGGGACCTGGACCGGCTCCATCGCCGTCCCATCGAGCTGGAAGCCTTCATGTCATTAGCCGACGAGAAGCGGCTGGCCCTGGCCACCGTCGCCGGCGACGTTGACCTGGCGACACCCCAGGGCCGGCTAGTCGCCCGCCTGAAGGGGTCGGTGGCCGCTCACGAAACCGAGCACAAGAAGGCACGACAGCGCCGCGCCGCCCGCCAGAAAGCTGAACGCGGCCACCCCAACTGGTCGAAAGCCTTCGGCTACCTGCCCGGCCCCAACGGTCCCGAACCCGACCCCCGGACAGCGCCGCTGGTCAAACAGGCCTACGCCGACATCCTCGCCGGGGCGTCCCTGGGCGACGTGTGCCGCCAGTGGAACGACGCCGGGGCGTTCACCATCACCGGCCGCCCGTGGACGACTACAACGCTGTCGAAATTCTTGCGCAAACCCCGCAACGCCGGACTACGCGCATATAAGGGTGCCCGCTACGGCCCGGTGGACCGCGACGCGATTGTCGGCAAGGCCCAGTGGTCGCCGCTGGTGGACGAGGCGACGTTCTGGGCCGCCCAGGCCGTGCTGGACGCCCCCGGCCGCGCCCCCGGCCGCAAAAGCGTGCGCCGCCACCTGCTGACCGGGCTGGCAGGCTGCGGCAAATGCGGCAACCACCTGGCCGGCAGCTACCGCACCGACGGCCAGGTCGTCTACGTGTGCAAGGCGTGCCACGGGGTGGCCATCCTGGCCGACAACATCGAACCGATCCTGTATCACATCGTGGCCGAGCGGCTGGCCATGCCCGACGCCGTTGACTTGTTGCGCCGGGAGATTCACGACGCCGCCGAAGCCGAAACCATCCGCCTGGAACTGGAAACCCTCTACGGGGAGCTGGACAGGCTCGCCGTCGAACGCGCCGAAGGGCTACTGACCGCGCGCCAGGTGAAGATCAGCACCGACATCGTCAACGCCAAGATAACGAAACTTCAGGCCCGCCAACAGGATCAGGAACGGCTCCGAGTGTTCGACGGGATACCGTTGGGAACACCGCAAGTCGCCGGGATGATAGCCGAGCTGTCGCCGGACCGGTTCCGCGCCGTCCTCGACGTCCTCGCTGAAGTCGTTGTCCAGCCGGTCGGCAAGAGCGGCAGGATATTCAATCCCGAACGGGTGCAGGTGAATTGGCGATGAGCCGGCACCACAACATCGTGATCGTCTGTGACCACGGCCGCAAAGGCGATGGCCGCATCGAACACGAGCGCTGCGATCTTGTCGCGCCGATCATTTGGGTCGACGAGACCCAGGGCTGGTTACCGCAGGCGCCAGCGGTGGCAACATTACTCGACGACGACAACCAGCCGCGAGCCGTTATTGGCTTGCCGCCCAACGAGTCTCGCCTACGACCTGAAATGCGCCGCGACGGGTGGGTGCGGCTGCACTGGGAATTCGCCTGCCTGAGGTACGGCGCCGCCGGCGTGCGCACGTGCGAGCAGCGGCCCGTGCGGGTTCGCAACGGCGACCTGCAAACACTGTGCGAGAACGTTCCGCGGCTACTGACCGGACTGGCCGGCAACCCCGACTACGCACCGGGTTTTGCGGTGCAGTCGGACGCGGTGGTCGTCGCCATGTGGCTGTGGCGCACGCTCTGCGAAAGCGACACGCCGAACAAACTACGCGCCACCCCAACGCGTGGTAGCTGCTAGACTCCGACGTAGCCGGCTTCGACTCCGGGGTTTTGGTGTCCCCAAGGAGTCGCACGTGTCGACCATCTACCATCATCGCGGCCGCGTAGCCGCACTGTCTCGTTCCCGCGCATCCGACGATCCCGAGTTCATCGCCGCGAAAACCGATCTCGTTGCCGCGAACATCGCGGACTACCTCATCCGCACCCTCGCCGCAGCGCCGCCCCTGACTGACGAGCAGCGCACCCGGCTGGCCGAGCTGCTGCGCCCCGTGCGGCGGTCAGGCGGTGCCCGATGACCGCCGGCGCCGGCGGGTCGCCGCCGACGCGACGATGCCCGGCCACGGAGGACCGGGCACCCGCGACAGTCGCCACACCGTCTAGCGCCGATCCTACCGCGTCACGCGCCGTGTCGTGGTGGTCGGTGCACGAGCATGTCGCGCCGGTCCTGGATGCTGCCGGGTCGTGGCCGATGGCCGGCACACCGGCCTGGCGTCAGCTCGACGACGCCGATCCTCGCAAATGGGCCGCGATCTGCGACGCAGCCCGGCACTGGGCTCTGAGGGTAGAGACGTGCCAGGAGGCGATGGCGCAGGCGTCACGTGACGTATCTGCGGCCGCCGACTGGCCCGGCATCGCCCGCGAGATCGTCCGACGGCGCGGCGTGTACATCCCGCGGGCGGGGGTGGCGTGATGGCCGACATCCCCTACGGCACCGACTATCCCGACGCCCCCTGGATCGACCGGGACGGGCACGTGCTCATCGACGACGGTGGCAAACCGACGCAAGTTCATCGCGGCCAAGCCCGAATCGCCTACCGGCTAGCCGAACGTTACCAGGACAAGCTGCTGCACGTGGCCGGGATCGGCTGGCACTCCTGGGACGGCAGACGCTGGGCAGCCGACGACCGCGGCGAAGCCAAACGTGCAGTGCTGGCAGAGCTGCGCCAAGCGCTCTCAGACAGCCTCAACGACAAGGAATTACGCGCCGACGTCCGAAAATGCGAATCGGCGTCCGGCGTGGCCGGCGTGCTCGACCTGGCCGCCGCACTGGTACCATTCGCCGCGACGGTAGCCGACCTCGACAGCGACCCGCACTTGCTCAACGTCGCGAATGGGACGCTGGACCTGCACACGCTCAAATTGCGGCCCCACGCGCCCGCTGACCGCATCACAAAGATATGCCGCGGTGCCTACCAGTCCGACACCGAATCGCCTCTCTGGCAAGCGTTCTTGACCCGCGTTCTGCCCGATGAAGGTGTGCGCGGGTTCGTGCAACGCCTGGCCGGCGTCGGCCTACTAGGCACCGTCCGCGAACATGTCCTGGCGATTCTTATCGGTGTAGGTGCCAACGGAAAATCTGTGTTCGACAAGGCGATTCGCTATGCCCTTGGCGATTATGCCTGCACCGCTGAGCCTGACCTTTTCATGCACCGGGAAAACGCTCACCCAACAGGCGAAATGGACCTCCGCGGCGTGCGATGGGTAGCGGTATCCGAGAGCGAAAAAGATCGCCGGCTGGCCGAATCAACGATAAAACGGCTGACTGGCGGCGACACCATCCGCGCCCGAAAGATGCGGCAAGACTTCGTGGAATTCACGCCGTCACATACCCCACTGCTCATCACCAACCACCTACCGAGAGTGCCCGGCGATGATACGGCCATCTGGCGGCGAATTCGAGTGGTGCCGTTTGAAGTAGTGATTCCTGCCGACGAGCAGGACCGGGAACTGGACGCACGGTTGCAGTTGGAGGCCGACAGCATCCTGTCCTGGGCGGTGGCCGGATGGAGCGACTATCAGCGAATCGGACTATCCCAGCCGGACGCGGTGCTCGCGGCAACGTCGAATTACCGCGAGGACTCCGACACGATAAAGAGGTTCATCGACGACGAATGCGTCACCAGCTCGCCGGTGCTGAAAGCCACTACTACGCATCTGTTCGAGGCGTGGCAAAGGTGGCGGGTGCAAGAAGGCGTACCCGAAATCTCGCGCAAAGCGTTCGGCCAGTCGCTCGACACCCACGGATACCCGGTCACTGACAAGGCCCGTGATGGTCGTTGGCGGGCCGGAATAGCGGTGAGAGGGGCCGATGATTTCGATGATTAGCACACCTAACGTGACGCATGTGACGCATTTCCAGGTTCGCCTACGCGCGCGCACGTATGGCGGTTATACCGCGCAAACGTCACATGCGTCACGGCCTGCCGTGCCGTTCTGCCCAGGATGCGGTACCTACCTGGCCGTTCACGGCCGCCACCGGGCGGACTGTACCGCCAAACCAGCAAACACCGGCGGTGCCGCATGACCGCTGTCGCGATCACCCCGGCATCCGGCGGTCGGCACAGCGTCCGATTCGCCTACGACTCTGCGATCGTGTCGTTGATCAAGTCCACGATCCCCGCCTATGCCCGCTCCTGGTCCGCGCACACCCGCTGCTGGTTCATCGACGCTGACTGGACCCCACTGCTGGCCGCCGAGCTGCGCTACCACGGCCACACCGTCACCGGACCCGCCGACCCGGCGCAACAGCAGTGCACCGACTGGGCCAAAGCGTTGTTCCGGGCGGTCGGACCCCAGCGGACACCCGCCGTGTACAGGGCTTTATCCAAAGTGCTGCACCCCGACGCCCCAACCGGATGCCCGATACTGCAACAGCAGCTCAATGCCGCCAGAACCGCACTTACCAACCCTGCTTGAAAGGACACAAGCCATGGCTGAAACCCCCGACCACGCCGAACTGCGGCGACGAATCGCCGACATGGCTTTCAACGCCGATGTCGGTATGGCGACCTGCAAACGCTGTGGTGACGCCGTGCCGTACATCATCCTGCCGAACCTGCAGACCGGCGAACCCGTCATGGGTGTCGCCGACAACAAATGGAAGCGCGCGAACTGTCCCGTCGACGTCGGTAAGCCGTGCCCGTTCCTAATCGCCGAGGGTGTCGCCGACAGCACCGACGACACCATAGAGGTCGACCAGTGACCCCGATCAACCGGCCCCTGACCAACGACGAACGACAACTGATGCACGAGCTGGCAGTCCAGGTTGTCTGCTCGCAGACGGGTTGCTCACCCGATGCGGCGGTCGAAGCACTCGAATCCTTCGCGAAAGACGGAACACTTATCCTCCGCGGCGACACCGAGAACGCCTACCTCGAAGCCGGAGGCAATGTTCTTGTCCATGCCGATCGTGACTGGCTTGCCTTCCACGCGTCGTATCCCGGCAACGACCCGCTGCGAGACGCCCGACCTATCGAGCAGGACGACGACCAGGGGGCGGGGTCGCCATCGTGACCAGGCCCAGCCCGGACACCGCCACGGTGCCGGCGCGCATGCACGCTCATTACCTAGACTAAAAATTGATGGGAGGACCGATGCCAAGACCACCGAAACCGGCCCGGCTCAAACTGGTTGAGGGCCGCTCCCCCGGCCGCGATTCCGGCGGCCGGAAAGTCCCCGAGTCGCCGAAGTTTATCCGTCAGGCACCGGATGCCCCGGACTGGCTCGACGCCGAGGCGCTGGCCGAATGGCGGCGCGTCGCACCGACTTTGGAGCGGCTTGACCTGCTCAAACCTGAGGATCGGGCGCTCCTGTCCGCGTACTGCGAGACCTGGTCCGTCTACGTCGCGGCGGTTCAGCGGGTCCGCGCCGAAGGCCTCACAATTACCTCACCGAAATCCGGTGTCGTGCACCGGAACCCGGCGGTGACGGTTGCGGAGACGGCGCGCATGCATCTGCTGCGCTTGGCCTCCGAGTTTGGCCTGACCCCGGCCGCCGAGCAGCGACTGGCGGTGGCGCCGGGCGACGACGGCGACGGGCTCAACCCGTTTGCCCCGGACCGGTGATGACCTTTTGTGTGTGATACAATCGAGTTTGGCATCTCGGCATCCGCCGACGCCGGGCAGTCGCCGCGGGGCGGCTGGAACCCGGATAGCGGCCGCCATGCGCCACAAGCGATTCCGCGCGTTTCTTGCGTCTGCTAGGTGGTGGCCGAATTTTGAGTAGCATCCTTTTCCGCATGGCCGAGCTGCGGTCTGGCGAAGGCCGAACCGTGCACGGCACCATCGTGCCCTACAACGAGGCGACCACCGTCCGCGACTTCGACGGCGAGTTCCAGGAAATGTTCGCTCCTGGCGCTTTTCGGCGCTCCATCGCCGAGCGCGGCCACAAATTGAAGCTGCTGGTCTCTCACGACGCTCGAACCCGCTACCCGGTGGGCCGGGCCGTTGAGTTGCGGGAGGAGCCTCACGGCTTGTTCGGGGCGTTCGAGATTGCGGACACCCCGGACGGCGACGAGGCTTTGGCGAACGTAAAAGCTGGTGTCGTCGACTCGTTTTCGGTGGGTTTCCGACCGATCCGGGACCGTCGCGAAGGGGATGTGCTGGTGCGCGTCGAAGCGGCGCTGTTAGAGGTTTCCCTAACCGGCGTTCCGGCCTATTCGGGGGCACAAATCGCCGGGGTGCGCGCGGAATCGCTTACAGTCGTTTCCCGTTCGACAGCCGAAGCCTGGCTGTCCCTACTCGATTGGTGAACAATCTATGACCGAATTCGACGACATCAAAAACCTCTCTTTACCTGAAACCCGTGACGCGGCGAAGCAGCTCCTCGACAGTGTCGCCGGCGACCTGACCGGTGAGGCGGCGCAGCGTTTTCAGGCGCTGACGCGCCACGCCGAGGAACTGCGGGCGGAGCAGCGCCGCCGCGGCCGCGAAGCCGAGGAGGCGCTGCGCCGCTACCGGGCCGGTGAGCTGAGGGTGGTGCCCGGCGCTCCCACCGGCGGCGACGACGGCGACGCGCCGCCGGGCAACTCGTTGCGGGACACCGCGTTTCGCACACTGGATTCTTGTGTGCGAGACGGCCTGATGTCGTCGCGGGCGGCGGAGACCGCGGAAACCTTGTGCCGCACCGGGCCGCCGCAGTCCACCTCGTGGGCGCAGCGCTGGCTGGCGGCCACCGGCAGCCGCGACTATTTGGGCGCGTTCGTCAAGCGGGTTTCCAATCCTGTTGCGGGGCACACGGTTTGGACCGACCGGGAAGCGGCCGCGTGGCGTGAGGCTGCCGCGGTGGCCGCCGAGCAGCGAGCGATGGGCCTGGTGGACACCCAAGGCGGGTTTCTGATCCCGGCGGCGCTGGACCCGGCGATCCTGCTGTCGGGTGATGGGTCGACGAACCCGATTCGGCAGGTGGCGAGGGTGGTGCAAACGACCTCCGAGATTTGGCGGGGCGTGACTTCCGAAGGCGCCGAAGCTCGTTGGTACTCCGAAGCCCAGGAGGTGTCCGACGATTCGCCAGCGTTGGCCCAGCCGGCGGTGCCGAACTACCGTGGAAGCTGCTGGATTCCGTTCTCCATCGAGCTGGAGGGTGACGCGGCGAGCTTCGTTGGCGAGATCGGCAAGATTCTCGCGGACAGCGTTGAGCAACTGCAGGCCGCGGCGTTCGTCAACGGCTCCGGCAACGGCGAGCCCACCGGGTTCGTCAGCGCGCTAACCGGCACCTCCGATCAGGTGGTCGTCGGCGCGGGGTCAGAAGCGATTGTGGCGGCGGATGTTTACGCGTTGCAGTCGGCGCTGCCGCCAAGGTTCCAGGCCAGCGCCGCGTTCGCGGCGAACTTGTCCACCATCAACACGTTGCGGCAGGCGGAAACTTCGAATGGCGCGCTGAAATTCCCATCGCTGCACGACAGTCCGCCGATGCTAGCCGGGAAGTCTGTCCTGGAAGTCTCCCACATGGACACCGTTGATTCGGCGGTGACAGCGACGAATCATCCACTGGTGCTTGGCGACTGGAAGCAATTCCTCATCGGCGACAGAGTTGGGTCCATGGTGGAGTTGGTGCCTCACCTGTTCGGGCCGAATCGCCGGCCGACCGGGCAGCGCGGATTCTTCGCCTGGTTCAGGGTCGGATCAGATGTGCTGGTGCGCAACGCGTTTCGAGTTCTGAAGGTGGAGACTACCGCGTAGGTAGGATAGGGCCAGGCGTGGGCGGCCTCTGCTTAGGGGTGCCGGGCCGCCCACGCCGCCAACTCGCTGCGGGTTGCGTTGTCGATTCGTTTGAGCCGCCGGTAGGTGCCGGCGGAGATGCCGAGGGCTGCGCCGATAGCAGTGTCTGTTTTCGTCGAACGACGCTCCGATTCTGGCTTGGGGCCCATGGGCCCCAAGCCAGAATATCGAGCCTGGCGGCCATGGTCGCCGCCTTCCTGTTGCCGCTGCTTGGCTTTCGGCCGTTCCAGCTCGGCGATCCGGCGGCCAGCGGCGCCATTTGTTTCTCCGCGAACAGGCGGATTTCTTTGTCGTCGCTGCGGGTTGCGTTGTCGATTCGTTTGAGCCGCTTGTAGGTGCCGGCGGAGATGCCGAGGGCTGCGCCTACCTCCTTGTCAGTGTGGCGCTGAGACGGCTTTGGTTCCATGGGACCAAAGCCGGCATTGGTGATCGATGCACCGAGGCGACCACCCTCGCGTTGGCGCTCCTTGGCTTTCGGGCGTTCCAGCTCGGCGATCCGGCGACCAGCGGCGCCATTTGTTTCTCCGCGAACCGGCGGATTTCTTTGTCGTCGCTGCGGGTTGCGTTGTCGATTCGTTTGAGCCGCCGGTAGGTGCCGGCGGAGATGCCGAGGGCTGCGCCGATAGCAGTGTCTGTTTTCGTCGAATGACGCTCTGATTCTGGTTTGTAGCCCATGGGCCCCAAACCAGAATATCGAGCCTGGCGGCCATGATCCTGCCCCTCGCGCTGCCGCTGCTTGGCTTTCGGCCGCTCCAGCTCCGCGATCCGGCGGCCAGCGGCGCCATTTGTTTCTCCGAGATAGCTTCCGGCCCATGGGCCGGAAGCTATCCATGCCCCGCCCGTGGGACCGCCCAGCGTCCTGTTGCCGCGGTGTTCACCGTCAGCGCTCGTCTTCCGCTGGGCTTCCGCCGCCAAGCCCGATCATCCGGCTCCACGGCGGGGTGTCGTCGCCGTCGGGCTCGTCGTCGCCGGCGAGTCCGAGTTGCCGGTTGATGGCGGCTTGTTCCGGCCCGGAGCGGCCGGCCAGGATCGCCGGGCCGCACTCGTCGCCGCCGGCGGCGTCGGCGTGCTCGACGCTGATCCGCAGGAACGCTTCGAGCTCGCCGGTGTGCTCGTGCCGATTCAACGCGGCCTGCAGCCGAACGAGCGCTTCCCTCACCTCCAAGGGCGCGTCCGGGAACCACGCCCGGATCGTCTCGGCCACCTGGTCGCGGTCGCAGACGGCGCGGTCACCCGTTTCCAGGTCGGTTACCGTCACCAAGTGGTTGAAACGTGCTGGTGTGGTGGTCATGGTTGATCTCCTGGCGTGGAATGTTCTTCAGCAGTCCACGGCCAACCCCGCACCAACACCTTCCACCACCACGAGAAGCTGCTACGCCACAACGACGAGGACAACCACGACGATCCGTGAGAATCGCCGCCCGCGAAGATCTTTGGACATCCCCACATCGACGTGCGTCCTCGCCACCTGGCCAGCACCCGCCCGAACCCGCGAGCTGGCCATTAAGACGAAGTTGCGATCAAACCCCTTCGCCATCAAGCTTTTTGGGCCCGCCTCACCCCAGCAGGTACTCGGCACGCGTGTTGCCGTCCCAGCGGCGCAAGCCGGCGAACCGACCGTCAATCCGCGACGGCCGTCCCGCAATGCGCAGCGCCCGCCCCAATTGGTGACCACCGACCCGTCGGGCCAGGGTGACATGGGCGGTCCACTGACCGGGCAGGCTGTTGGCCATCGGCGCGGGCGCCAGGTGCGGGCCGCAGAGCCGGTGCACCTCGGCATGCAGGGCCAAAAGCTCGCTGGTCGGCACCACCAGCCGGGTGAACACGACATTGGCCCGCCCGAACAGCACCGGCGCGCCGATCACGCAGTCCAGCGGCAGCCGACGGGCAACCGCACCCAGCGGCTCATCGACCTCCGGGGCGATCCGTTCGGCCACCGCCAGCGACACGTGCGGACGGCTGGCCGGCGCCTGGCTGGGTATGCCGGCGGCGGCCAACCCCGCCCAGATGCGCCGGATCGCCGCCTCGGTATCGCTGTCGAAGACCAGCTCGATCGAATGCACCATCAGCCGACCAGCCCGGCAACCCAGTTGCGGTCGAACGCCGCCGCGCTCATCGCCGCGAAGTCCCCGGCATCCAGCGACGCGGCCCCGGCGGGCAGAGCGGCCCGCACCATAGCAATGCGCGCCAGCGCGGACCGATTCGAGGCTGCCACCAACCCGGGCGGGTCCGGCCAGCTGCCGATCACCAGCCCTGCACATGAAACCTGTTGTGCAGCAAGCGCTTCCAACGTCAACTTGGTGTGGTTGAGGGTGCCCAGGTCCGCGGTGACCACCACCAAAGCCGCGGCGGCCACGTCGACGGCGACATCGCGCAGCGTGACGCCCGGCTCGGCGAGTTCGACCAGCAGCCCGCCCGCCCCCTCGACGAGGGTCAACCGCCCGGGACGGTCCAGGTCTGCGATCAGCCGCACGATCTGATCGCGGGCGGGCAACGCCATCCCGGCGTGTTCGGCGGCGGCGGCCGGGGCCATCGGCTGCGGATATCGCGCCAAGCCGGCCAGCTGGGTCACCCCGGCCAACCGGCCGACCTCGGCGAGGTCGTCGTCACCGCGGGCGGTGCCGGTCTGAACGGGCTTGCACACCGCCACGTCGATGCCGGCCTGACGTGCGGCCGACGCCAGCGCCGCGCAGACGACCGTCTTGCCGACCCCCGTGCCGGTCCCGGTGACGACCAGGATCGTCAACGGCGCGCCACGGCGAGAACATCCGTCAGCACCCGCCGGGCCAGCTCGAGCTCGCCGGCGTTCAGCGATGCGCGCGCGGTCAGCCGCAGCCGCGACGTACCCGCGGGCACCGTCGGCGGCCGGAAGCAGCCCACCTTGACCCCGGCGTCCAGGCAGGCCGCCGCGGCGGCCACTGCCGACTCCGGCTCGCCCAGGATCACCGACACCATCGCCGAGTCCGGCACCGCAGCCACACCGCACATCCGCGCAAGTTCACCAGCGTGGTTGAGCACCGCCTGCGGTCGCCACGGCTCGGCCTGCAAGACGCGCAGCGCGGCCCGTGCGGCACCCACCGCCGCCGGCGCCAGACCGGTGTCGAAGATGAACGGCCGGGCAGCATCGATCAGATGGGCCCGCACCGGCGTCGGCCCGAGCACCACACCACCCTGGCTGCCCAGCGCCTTGGACAGCGTGGTGGTCATCACCACGTCGGGCGCACCCGCTAGACCTAACTCGTAGAGCAGCCCGCGTCCGCCGCCACGCACACCCAGGCCGTGCGCCTCGTCCACCAGAAGCAGCGCACCATGACGCCGGCAGACCTCAAGCAACTCCCGAACCGGCGCCAGCGAGCCGTCGGCGCTGAACACCGAGTCGGTGACGACGACGGCGCGCTGCTCGTCGCGCGATCGCAGCGCGGCGTCCACGGCGTCGACGTCGCGGTGCGGCGTCACCACAACCCGCGCCCGCGACAGCCGACAGGCATCCACCAACGACGCATGCGAACGGGCGTCGGACACCAGCAGGGAACCCGGGCCGGACAGGCCGACCACGGCGCCCAGGTTGGCCGTGTAGCCAGAGGAGAACAGCAATCCCGCGGCAGCGCCGACGAACTCGGCGAGCTCGGCCTCGAATTGCTGGTGCAGCTTGGTGTCGCCGGTAACCAGGCGCGACCCGGTGGCGCCGGCGCCCCAGATCCGCAGCGCCTGGACGCCGCCGTCGATGACGGCGGGATGTCGGGACAGACCGAGATAGTCGTTGGAGGCCAAGTCCAGCTCGGTGGCGACCGCGGGACGCGGCCGCAGGCAGCGCCGCAGTCCGGCCTCGTGGCGCTGCCGCTGCACCGCGTCCAACCAGGCCAACGGTGAATCGTCGATCCGTGCCTGCGTGGCGGCTTTCATGGCAGTGAGCCTACGAGCCGTGCGACCTCGACCATCGCCGAGGTGATCTGCGTGATCTCGGCCGGTGTGCAGATATAGGGCGGCATGGCGTAGACCAGGTTGCGAAACGGGCGCAGCCACACGCCTCGATCCAGCGCCGCGGGAGTCGCGACGGCCAGGTCGACCGGTCGGTCGCATTCGATGACGCCGATCGCGCCGCACACCCGCACATCGGTGACGGCGGGCAGCGCCCGGGCGGTATCCAGGCCGGCGGTCAGCCCGGCGGCCAGTTCGGTGATGCGCGTGCGCCAGTCCTGGCCGAGCAGCAGCTCCACACTGGCCACCGAGACCGCACAGGCCAGCGGATTGGCCATGAAGGTGGGGCCGTGCATCAGCGCCCCGGCCGCACCGGCGCTGATGGTGTGCGCGACGTCGGCGGTGCACAAGGTGGCGGCCAAGCTGAGGTAGCCGCCGGTGAGCGCCTTGCCGACACACATGATGTCCGGGCTCACCCCGGCGTGGTCGGCGGCGAACAACGCGCCGGTGCGGCCGAAGCCGGTGGCGATCTCATCGAAGATCAGCAGCACCTCGTAACGGCGGCAGATGTCCCGCAGGTCGTGCAGATAGCGCGGGTCGTGAAAACGCATACCGCCCGCACCCTGCACGACCGGCTCCACGACCACCGCGGCCAGCTCGCCGGCGTGCTGCGCCAGCTGCGCCTCGAACGCCGCGCTGTAGGCGGGATCGTAGTCCCGTGGCACTTGTGGCGCGAACACTTGGGCGGCCAGGACGTCGGTCCACAGCGAGTGCATGCCGCCGTGCGGGTCGCAGATGCTCATAGCCAGGAAGGTGTCGCCGTGATAGCCGCCGCGCCAGGTCATGAGCCGTCGCTTGCCGGGCAGGCCGCGGCCGCGCCAGTACTGCAGCGCCATCTTGGCCGCGACTTCCACCGACACCGAGCCGGAGTCGCTGAAGAACACCGTGTCGAGACCCGCCGGGGTGATGTCGACCAGCAGCTTCGCCAGCCGGGCCGCCGGCTCGTGAGTCAGCCCCCCGAACATGACGTGGTTCATCACCCGCAACTGGGTGGTTAACGCCTGGTCCAGAGCGGGGTGGCCGTGCCCGTGGATCGCGGTCCACCAGGAGCTCATCGCGTCGAGCACCTCGATCGGCTGGCCGTCGCGAATCAGCGTCAACCACGCTCCGTGGGCGGCGACGGCCACCACCGGCGACACGGCTTCCCTGCCGATGGAGCTGTAAGGGTGCCACAGATGGGCGCCATCGACCGCGATGATCTGCTCGGGCGTCAACCCGCCAGTCGCCGCAGCCATGGAGATCGAGGGTAATGCAGCCACGCCACGGCCCATCCCAGTAACGGTCGCCAAAACCTCTGCCATCGGGGAGCATGCATGCATGGCACCGCCGAATCAGCCTGAAGACACTCAGCCCGATGCTGGCACCGAATCCCGGTCGGCTCTAGACGAGCCCGACGAGCGGACACCCCCACGGGTACTCACGCTGCGGATAGCGCCCTGGGACGTGGTATGTACCGTAGCGATATTGGCAGTATTTCTGGTCATGGTCACGATGACTAGCTGGCCATCACGGCTCTTCGCCTTCACCGACAACGTGTGCCCGCCGGATGCTTGCCCGCTGGTACCGTTCGGCGTCAACTATTACATCTACCCGGTGATGTGGGGAGGGATCGGTGCGGCCATCGCCACAGCCGTCATCGGCCCCTTCGTTTCCATGTTGAAGGGCTGGTACATGTCCTTCTGGCCGATCATCTCGATCGCCGTCATCACCGTCACCTCCATCGCGGGCTACGCGATAGCGGGATTCAGCGAACGCTATTGGCATTAATCGCGCGTGACTGAAATCACAACTGCCGATCAAAGATTGAGCGCGGCAGTCACCGTCCGGTCACGTTACGGCAAAAAGACTTCTGGTGGATCTGGCCAGCTATGGACGCGGCCGGCATCTGTTGTCAAAGTGTCTGTAGTGATTGGTGTGAATAAAGTGACTTCCGGCTGGAATGGCAGACGGTGAAGTCACGTGCTGAGGCACACACCACCCGAGAGTGCCAAGGAGGTTACAACCCCATGAAACGCAGCATGAAAAGCGGCTCCTTCGCGATCGGTCTGGCAATGATGCTCGCCCCGATGGTGGCCGCGCCCGGTCTTGCGGCCGCAGACCCGGCCACGCGGCCGGTGGATTATCAACAGATCACCGACGTCGTGATCGCGCGCGGGCTGTCGCAGCGCGGCGTGCCGTTCTCCTGGGCCGGCGGCGGCATCAGCGGCCCCACGCGCGGCACCGGTACCGGCATCAACACCGTCGGGTTCGACGCCTCCGGTTTGATCCAGTACGCCTATGCCGGTGCCGGGCTAAAGCTGCCGCGTTCTTCCGGCCAGATGTACAAGGTTGGGCAAAAGGTCCTGCCGCAGCAAGCGCGCAAGGGCGACCTGATCTTCTACGGCCCCGAAGGCACGCAAAGCGTCGCGTTATACCTCGGGAAGGGCCAGATGCTGGAGGTGGGCGACGTCGTCCAGGTTTCGCCGGTGCGCACCAACGGCATGACGCCTTACCTGGTCCGGGTTCTCGGGACCCAGCCGACGCCCGTCCAACAGGCGCCGGTCCAGCCAGCGCCGGTCCAGCAAGCGCCCGTCCAGCAAGCGCCCGTCCAACAGGCGCCCGTCCAACAGGCGCCGGTCCAACAGGCGCCGGTCCAGCAAGCGCCCGTCCAGCAAGCGCCCGTCCAGCCGCCTCCCTTCGGCACCGCGCGCTCACGCTAACGGTCCCGCTTGCTTTCTCGCCTCCCAAACCCGCCTCCTGCTTCCCGCTGCTCAGCGCGCGAAGCAGGAGGCTGGTTTGGGTAAATTAACTGTCAACCATGTTGACCCTGTCGCCGCCTCGCCCACCGGCCTTGACCCCGGAGCCGGCCTTGCCCCCGGTTACCATGGGGACCCGTACGACCGGCTTTTACCGGCACGACCTGGACGGATTGCGCGGTGTCGCGATCGCCCTGGTGGCAGTGTTCCACGTTTGGTTCGGCCGGGTTTCCGGCGGAGTAGACGTGTTCCTGGCGCTGTCCGGCTTCTTCTTTGGCGGGAAAATACTTCGCGCCGCCCTCAACCCGGATCTGTCACTCTCGCCTATAGCCGAAGTGATCCGACTCATCCGCCGGCTGCTCCCGGCACTGGTTGTGGTCCTCGCCGGCTGCGCGCTGCTCACCATCGCAATACAACCGCAGACGCGGTGGGAAGCGTTTGCCAACCAGAGCCTGGCCAGCTTGGGGTATTACCAGAATTGGGAGCTGGCTAGCACGGTCTCCAACTATCTGCGAGCCGGTGAAGCGGTGAGCCCCTTGCAGCACATCTGGTCTATGTCGGTGCAGGGTCAGTTCTATCTCGCTTTCCTGCTGCTTGTTGCCGGGTGCGCCTACTTGCTGCGCAGACTGTTTCGGGGCCCGCGGGCCCCGTACCTGCGGACGATGTTTGTGGTGTTATTGAGCACGTTGACGTTGGCCTCATTCATCTATGCCATCGTTGCGCATCACGCCTACCAGGCGACCGCTTACTACAACACCTTCGCGCGGGCCTGGGAGTTGTTGGCGGGAGCACTGGTCGGCGCTGTGGTGCCCCATGTGCGCTGGCCGATGTGGCTGCGCACCGCGGTGGCCACCGCCGCGCTGGCGGCGATACTGTCGTGCGGCGCCCTGATCGACGGTGTCAAGGAATTTCCAGGGCCGTGGGCGCTGGTACCCGTCGGAGCCACGATGCTGATGATCCTTGCCGGAGCCAACCGGCAGGGCCATCCCGGTACCCGCGACCGGCTGCCACTGCCCAATCGCCTGCTAGCCACCGCTCCGTTGGTGGCGCTGGGCGCGATGGCCTATTCCTGGTATCTGTGGCATTGGCCGCTGCTCATCTTCTGGCTCTCCTACACCGGGCACCGGCACGCCAACTTTGTCGAAGGCGCGGCAGTCCTGCTGGTATCCGGGTTGCTGGCATACCTGACCACCCGGCTTGTCGAAGACCCATTACGCTATCGGGCACCCGCCGGCGTGAGATCGCCGGCGGCGGTCCCGCCGATTCCCTGGCGGCTGCGGCTGCGTCGGCCAACGATCGTGCTGGGATCTGTGGTGGCACTGCTTGGCGTCGCTCTTACCGCGACCTCGTTCACGTGGCGTGAGCACGTCATCGTCCAGCGCGCCGCCGGCAAAGAGTTGAGCGGGTTGAGCTCCCGCGACTATCCCGGGGCGCGGGCCCTGATCGACCACGTCCGGGTGCCCAAGCTGCGGATGCGCCCAACCGTCCTGGAAGTCCGTCACGACCTGCCGACCTCGACCAAGGACGGCTGCATCAGCGACTTCGTCAACCCGGCGATCATCAACTGCACCTACGGCGATGTGGACGCACCCCGGACCATCGCACTGGCCGGGGGTTCACACGCCGAACACTGGCTGACCGCACTGGATCTGCTGGGTCGCATGCACCACTTCAAGGTGGTGACGTACCTCAAAATGGGTTGCCCGTTGTCCACCGAGGAAGTCCCGCTGATCATGGGCAATAACGCTCCCTATCCGCAGTGTCACCAGTGGGTGCAAGCGGCGATGGCCAAGTTGGTCGCTGACCACCCCGACTACGTTTTCACAACCTCGACTCGACCGTGGAACATCAAACCCGGCGATGTGATGCCAGCAACCTATGTCGGGATCTGGCAAACGTTCGCCGACAACAACATTCCCGTTCTCGCGATGCGGGATACCCCTTGGCTGGTCAAGGACGGCCAACCGTTCATCCCTGCGGACTGCCTGGCCAAAGGCGGCAATCCGCAGTCGTGTGGGATCGCGCGGTCCAAGGTGCTGGTCGATCGGAATCCAACCCTCGACTTCGTTGCGCGGTTCCCGCTGCTTAAGCCACTCGATATGTCCGACGCGATATGCCGGACCGACACCTGCCGCGCGGTCGAGGGAAATGTTCTGGTGTACCGCGACAGTCATCACCTGACCCCCACCTACATGCGGACGATGACCAGCGAGCTCGGTCGGCAAATCGCGGCGAACACCGACTGGTGGTGACGCCTACACCCGCCGGAGAACCTGGATAAGGTCGTGTGATGTCGTCGAACAACGCCGGGGAGTCCGACGGGACCGGGCCCGCTCTACCCACGGTGTGGCCGGGCAACGCCTATCCGCTTGGAGCCACCTACGACGGCGCCGGGACCAACTTTTCGTTGTTCTCCGAGATCGCCGAGAAGGTCGAGCTATGTCTGATCGACGAGGACGGCGTCGAGTCGCGGATCCCGCTTGACGAGGTGGACGGGTACGTCTGGCATGCCTATCTGCCGAACATCACCCCCGGCCAGCGCTACGGGTTTCGTGTGCACGGGCCGTTCGACCCGGCGGCCGGCCATCGGTGTGACCCCAGCAAGCTGCTGCTCGACCCGTATGGGAAGTCGTTCCACGGCGATTTCACCTTCGGGCAGGCGCTGTATTCCTATGACGTCAACGCCGTCGACCCGGACAGCACTCCCCCGATGGTCGACTCGCTGGGCCACACTATGACCAGCGTCGTGATCAATCCGTTCTTCGACTGGGCATACGACCGGTCGCCGCGCACCCCGTACCACGAGACCGTAATCTACGAAGCGCATGTCAAAGGCATGACACAGACCCATCCCAGTATCCCGCCCGAACTCCGGGGCACCTACGCCGGCCTGGCCCACCCGGTGATCATCGACCACCTCAACGAGCTCAACGTCACCGCCGTTGAGTTGATGCCGGTGCACCAGTTCCTACACGACTCCCGGCTGCTGGACCTCGGCTTGCGAAACTACTGGGGTTACAACACCTTCGGATTCTTCGCCCCGCACCATCAATACGCGTCGACCCGGCAAGCCGGCAGCGCGGTAGCCGAGTTCAAAACCATGGTGCGCAGCCTGCACGAAGCCGGCATCGAGGTCATCCTCGACGTCGTCTACAACCACACCGCTGAAGGCAACCACTTGGGTCCGACGATCAACTTTCGCGGAATCGACAACACCGCCTACTACCGACTGATGGACCACGACTTGAGGTTCTACAAGGACTTCACCGGTACCGGCAACAGCCTCAATGCCCGCCACCCACACACCCTGCAGCTGATCATGGATTCGCTGCGCTACTGGGTGATCGAAATGCACGTCGACGGGTTCCGGTTCGACCTGGCGTCCACGCTGGCCCGCGAGCTGCACGACGTCGACCGGCTGTCGGCATTCTTCGATCTGGTGCAACAAGATCCGGTGGTCAGTCAGGTCAAGCTGATCGCCGAGCCATGGGATGTCGGCGAAGGTGGCTACCAGGTTGGCAACTTCCCAGGACTGTGGACGGAATGGAACGGCAAGTACCGCGACACCGTGCGCGACTACTGGCGAGGCGAGCCGGCCACCCTAGGCGAATTCGCCTCCCGGCTGACCGGGTCGTCGGACCTCTACGAAGCAACCGGCCGCCGGCCCAGTGCCAGTATCAATTTCGTCACCGCCCACGACGGGTTCACACTCAACGACCTGGTCTCGTACAACGACAAGCACAACGAGGCCAATGGCGAGAACAACCGCGACGGGGAAAGCTACAACCGATCGTGGAACTGCGGTGTCGAGGGCCCCACCGATGACCCCGACATCTTGGCGCTGCGTGCCCGCCAGATGCGCAACATGTGGGCCACGCTTATGGTCAGCCAGGGCACGCCGATGATCGCCCACGGCGACGAGATTGGGCGCACCCAATACGGCAACAACAACGTCTACTGCCAGGACTCCGAATTATCTTGGATGGATTGGTCATTGGTGGACAAGAATGCCGATCTGCTAGCTTTCGCACGCAAGGCGACGACCTTGCGCAAGAACCACAAGGTGTTTCGCCGACGCCGGTTCTTTGAGGGTGAACCGATCCGCAGTGGCGACGAAGTCCGCGATATCGCCTGGTTGACACCGAGCGGTCGGGAGATGACGCACGAGGATTGGGGCAGAGGCTTCGACAGGTGTGTTGCGGTGTTTCTCAACGGTGAAGCCATTACCGCACCGGACGCCCGTGGTGAGCGAGTAGTCGACGATTCATTCCTGTTGTGCTTCAACGCCCATGACCACGACGTGGAGTTCGTGATGCCGCATGACGGCTATGCGCAGCAGTGGACCGGAGAGCTGGATACCAACGATCCCGTCGGTGACATCGACCTGACGGTAACCGCCACTGACACGTTTTCGGTACCTGCGCGCTCGCTGCTGGTCCTGCGTAAGACGTTGTGAAATATGGCATTTCCGGTTATTTCCACTTACCGGGTGCAGATGCGCGGTCGGTCGAACGGATTCGGGTTCACCTTCGCCGATGCCGAGAACCTGCTGGACTACCTCGACGACCTCGGGGTATCGCATCTGTACCTGTCCCCCATTTTGACGGCGGTCGGCGGGTCGACCCACGGCTATGACGTCACCGATCCGACGACGGTGTCACCCGAGCTTGGTGGCTCTGACGGCCTAGCGCGGTTATCCGCGGCGGCGCGGTCGCGGGGCATGGGCCTGATCGTCGACATCGTGCCCAGCCATGTCGGCGTCGGCAAGCCCGAGCAGAACGCGTGGTGGTGGGATGTCTTGAAGTTCGGCCGGTCCTCGGCGTATGCCGAGTTCTTCGACATCGACTGGGAGCTAGGTGATGGCCGGATCATCCTGCCGCTATTGGGCTCCGACAGCGACGTTGCCAACCTCAGAGTCGACGGCGACCTGCTGCGGCTGGGCGACCTGGCGCTGCCCGTCGCCCCCGGCAGCGGGGACGGCACCGGCCCCGCTGTGCACGACCGCCAGCACTATCGGCTGGTCGGATGGCGGCACGGGCTGTGCGGCTACCGCCGTTTCTTCTCGATCACCTCGTTGGCCGGCCTGCGCCAGGAAGACCGCGCTGTGTTCGACGCCAGCCACGCAGAGGTCGCTCGCTGGTTCACCGAAGGACTCGTCGACGGCGTGCGCGTCGACCACCTCGACGGACTATCCGATCCCAGCGGATACTTGGCCCAGCTGCGCGAACTGCTCGGCCCGAACGCCTGGATCGTGGTCGAAAAAATCCTGGCGGTCGACGAGGCGTTAGAGCCCACGCTGCCAGTGGACGGCTCCACCGGCTATGACGTGCTGCGCGAAATAGGTGGCGTCCTCGTTGACCCCCAAGGAGAGTCACCACTGACAGCGCTGGTCGAATCGGCCGGTGTGGACTATCAGGAGATGCCGGCGATGTTGGCCGACCTCAAGGTGCACGCGGCCGTCCATACGTTGGCCAGTGAGCTTCGCCGATTGCGGCGATGCATCGCGGCGGCGGCCGGCGCCGATCATCCGCTGTTGCCCGCGGCGGTGGCTGCACTGCTGCGCCACATCGGACGCTATCGCTGTGATTACCCCGGCCAAGCCGCCGTCCTACCCTGCGCGTTGGCTGAAACCCATTCGACAACACCACAATTGGCACCTGGACTGCAGCTGATTGCCGCAGCTGTGGCCCGCGGTGGCGAACCAGCCGTACGCCTGCAACAACTGTGCGGCGCGGTGAGCGCCAAGGCCGTCGAAGACTGTATGTTCTACCGTGATGCCCGGCTGGTGTCACTCAATGAAGTGGGCGGAGAACCGCGCCGGTTTGGTGTGGGCGCCGCGGAGTTTCATCACCGGGCCGCCACCCGTGCTCGGTTGTGGCCACGGTCCATGACGACACTGTCCACCCACGACACCAAACGCGGCGAGGACGTGCGTGCCCGCATCGGCGTGCTGTCCCAAGTGCCGTGGCTGTGGGCCAAGTTCATCGGCCACGCCCAAGCCATTGCGCCCGCCCCTGATGCCGTGACTGGACAGTTTCTGTGGCAGAACGTCTTCGGAGTGTGGCCAGTGAGTGGAGAGGTCAGCGCCGCGCTGCGCGGCCGGCTGCACACTTACGCCGAGAAGGCGATCCGGGAGGCGGCATGGCACACCTCGTGGCACAACCCGAACCGGGCGTTCGAGGACGACGTGCACGGCTGGCTTGATCTGGTGCTCGACGGACCGCTGGCGTCCGAGCTGACCGGACTTGTGGCCCACCTCAACTCGCATGCCGAAAGCGACGCGCTGGCCGCTAAGCTGCTCGCGTTGACCGTGCCTGGCGTACCCGACGTCTACCAGGGCAGCGAACTGTGGGACGACAGCCTGGTCGACCCGGACAACCGCCGTCCCGTCGACTACGGCACCCGGCGTGTCGCTCTGAAAGCCTTGCAGCACCCTAAGATTCGGGTGTTGGCCGCGGCGCTTCGACTGCGGCGCACCCATCCGGAGAGCTTCCTGGGCGGCGCATACCATCCGGTGTTCGCCGCCGGGCCGGCCGCCGACCACGTCGTTGCGTTCCGCCGCGGTGACGACATCCTGGTCGCGGTGACCCGCTGGACGGTGCGCCTGCAGCAAACCGGCTGGGACCACACCGTACTGCCCCTACCCGACGGGTCGTGGACAGATGCCCTCACCGGATTCACGGCCAGTGGGCACACGCCGGCCGTCGAGCTGTTCGCGGATCTGCCTGTGGTGCTGCTGGTGCGCGACAATGCCTGAATTCCGAGTATGGGCACCCAAACCCGCGCTGGTCCGGCTCGACGTGAACGGTGCGGTACATGCGATGACCCGCTCAGCCGACGGCTGGTGGCACACGACGGTGGCGGCGCCGGCGGACGCCCGCTACGGATACCTACTCGACGACGACCCCACCGTGCTACCCGACCCGCGATCGGCCCGCCAACCCGACGGGGTGCACGCACGCTCCCAGCGGTGGGAGCCGCCCGGCCAGTTTGGTGCTGCCCGGACCGACACTGGCTGGCCGGGGCGGTCGGTCGAGGGCGCGGTGATCTACGAGTTGCACATCGGCACGTTCACCACGGCTGGCACGTTCGACGCCGCCATCGAAAAGCTGGATTACCTGGTCGATCTCGGAATCGACTTCGTCGAGCTGATGCCGGTCAATTCCTTTGCCGGAACCCGCGGTTGGGGATATGACGGTGTGCTGTGGTACAGCGTGCACGAACCCTACGGCGGCCCCGACGGTCTGGTCCGGTTCATCGACGCATGCCATGCCCGTCGTTTGGGCGTGTTGATCGACGCGGTGTTCAACCATCTCGGCCCATCGGGCAACTACCTGCCGCGATTCGGCCCGTACCTGTCGTCGGCCAGCAACCCGTGGGGGGACGGCATCAATATCGCCGGCGCCGACTCCGACGAGGTTCGCCACTATATCATCGACTGCGCGCTGCGATGGATGCGCGACTTCCACGCCGACGGCTTGCGGTTGGACGCCGTGCATGCACTGGTGGACACCACCGCCGTGCATGTCCTCGAGGAGCTTGCCAACGCGACCCGCTGGCTGTCAGGCCAGTTGGGCCGTCCGTTGTCGCTGATCGCCGAAACCGACCGAAACGACCCGCGGCTGATCACCCGGCCCAGCCATGGCGGCTACGGGATCACCGCCCAATGGAATGACGACATCCATCACGCCATCCATACCGCGGTATCCGGTGAGCGGCAAGGCTACTATGCGGATTTCGGCTCGCTGGCCACTCTCGCGTACACGCTGCGCAACGGCTACTTCCACGCCGGCACGTATTCGTCGTTCCGGCGTCGTCGGCACGGGCGTGCATTGGACACTTCTGCGATCCCGGCCACCAGGCTGCTCGCCTACACCTGCACCCACGACCAAGTCGGCAACCGCGCTCTCGGCGACCGCCCATCGCAATACCTGACCGGTGGCCAGCTCGCGATCAAGGCGGCGTTGACCCTTGGATCTCCCTATACCGCAATGCTTTTCATGGGCGAAGAGTGGGGGGCCTCCAGCCCGTTTCAGTTCTTTTGCTCACATCCCGAACCGGAACTGGCCCATAGCACCGTGGCAGGACGCAAGGAGGAGTTCGCCGAACATGGCTGGGCCGCGGACGACATTCCGGACCCGCAGGACCCGCAGACATTCCAGCGCTGCAAGCTGAACTGGGCCGAAGCCGGCTCCGGCGAACACGCCAGGTTGCACCGGTTTTATCGCGATCTGATCGCTTTGCGGCACAACGAGGCCGACCTTGCGGACCCCTGGCTGGACCACCTTATGGTCGACTACGACGAGCAGCAACGCTGGGTTGTGATGCGCCGCGGCCAGCTGATGATCGCCTGCAACCTTGGTGCCGAGCCAACCTGCGTGCCGGTCAGCGGTGAGCTGGTGCTGGCCTGGGAGTCGCCGATTATCGGCGATAATTCCACCGAGCTAGCAGCGTATTCGCTTGCGATACTGCGGGCTGCGGAGCCGGCCTGATGCTGGGGCGGCATGCTCACCGAAACGATGCGGCCTGCAGGTTGGTAATCCGGGCAATCACATCAAAGTCGGCGTCACGGTGGACGATACGCGCACCGTGGCGGATCGCGAGCGCCGCTATGAGGCAGTCGTTGATGCTTCGAACCGTTTCGCCGGCGCGCCGGGCGGCGCGATAGATACCCGCGGCAGCACGAAAGTCAATCGCGTCATCAACGTTCAACGACGGCAAGCCATTCACGAGCCGCTCTAGCGTCGTGTGGGTGTTGTCGTCGAGCGCGCCACTCAAGATTTCCATCGCAATGGGCTCACACATAGCGATTCGCGCTGCTTCTTCGGACAGCAGCCGGCGTACTTCGACAGCGGCGATTGATCCGGTGGCACGGAAGTACTCCACCCAGGCCGATGTGTCGATGAGGATCATCGAGATCAGTCTGGGCGATCGCTTCGCAAGTCATCCAGGTCGCCTTCCCAGCCGACGCCTTCCAGCCCGAGCAGAAACTCACGGCTCAACGGCGACCCGACCAACCGTCGTAGGGCAAGGTCGACCGCCGCCCTCTTGGTGGTCAGACCGAACCTGCGCATGACCTCGGCGGCAAGTTCGTCATCGATGTCGATGTTGGTGCGCGACATACACCAACGATACACATGCGAGGTTTGTCGGCACGGTCGCGCCGACGCCTCGCTACAGCAGATAGCGGTAAGCCGGCGACCCCGGTTCCAACGCCTCGACGTGAATGTCGGTCGCCCGCATCCGGGCCAGCAGACCGTCTAGATCCGCGGCCGATCCCAGCTCGATACCCACCAGCGCCTCACCGGTCTCCCGGTTGTTGCGCTTGACGTACTCGAACAAGGTGATGTCGTCGTTGGGTCCGAGCACGTCGTCGAGAAACCGGCGCAGCGCACCGGGCTCCTGCGGGAAGTCGACCAGGAAATAGTGCTTGAGGCCCAGGTGGACCAGCGAGCGCTCCAACACCTCCCCGTAACGGGACACGTCGTTGTTGCCGCCCGAAATCAGGCACACCACGGTGGACCCGGGCTCGATGTCGGCTTCCAACAGACCGGCGACCGACAGGGCACCGGCCGGTTCGGCGATGATGCCCTCGTTCTGATACAGATCGAGCATCGCCGTGCACACCGCACCCTCGTCGACGGTGGTGAGCGAAACCATGTCGCCGGCGGCGGCTAGCGCGGCATAGGTCAGCGTGCCCGCCCGGTTCACCGCGGCGCCGTCGACGAACTGGTCGACATGGTCCAGCGTCACCGGCTCGCCCGCCGCGAGCGCGGCCATCATGGCGGCCGCACCAGCCGGCTCGACGCCCAGCACCGCGGTGTTGGTCGTCCGCTCGGCCAGGTAGGTGGTGATCCCCGCGATGCAGCCGCCGCCACCCACCGGGACCACCACCAGGTCCGGCTCGTCCTCGAGCTGGCCAAGCACTTCGACGGCTATCGTGCCCTGGCCGGCGATGGTGCGCAGGTCGTCAAACGGCGGTACCAGCGTGGCCCCGGTGCGTTCCACGTCCTCAAGGGCCGCCGCCGCAGCCAGATCATAGGTCGACCCACCCACGATCAGGTCGATGAACTCCCCGCCGTGGTAGCGGATCCGGTCACGCTTCTGCTTGGGGGTTTTGGCAGGTACGTAGACCCGGCCGTGCACACCCAGACAGCGACACGCATACGCGAAGCCCTGCGCGTGGTTGCCCGCAGAAGAACACACCACGCCCGCGGCCAGTTCCTCATCGGACAACTGCACCAACAGGTTGTACGCTCCGCGTAGCTTATAAGAGCGCACCGTCTGCAAGTCTTCGCGCTTGAGGTAGACCGTGGCGCCAGTGATCGCCGACAACCGATCGCTAGGTTGCAACGGGGTGGGCGTGACTACCGGTGCGATCCGCTTGGCGGCACGGTCGATGTCTGCCCCAGATAGTGAAAACAGCGGCGAGCTGCTCGGGCTCTGGCTCAGTTCGGCGGACACCGGTCAATGGTGCCACGCCGCCCTATCCCAATGGCTAGCCGCCCGCGCGCACCGGGGTCAGCACGAACACCGGAATCTGGCGGTCCGTCTTGGTCTGGTAGCTGGCATAGTCCGGCCAGACCGCCACGGCGCGCTGCCACCAGATGGCCTTCTCGTCACCGAACACCTCGCGGGCGTCGTAGTCGCCGGTCACGGTGCCGTCCTGCAGCTCGACCCGTGGGTTCTTCACGACGTTGTGGTACCAGACCGGATTTTTCGGCGCCCCACCCAGCGAGGCGACGATCGCGTACTGGCCGTCGTGCTCGACGCGCATCAGCGGGGTCTTACGGAGTTTGCCGGTCTTCGCCCCGACGGTGGTGAGCAGGATGACCGGCTTTCCCTGCAGCTGTGTGCCCTCGGTTCCGCCGGACTTCATATACGTGTCGGCTTGCTCGCGCGACCAGTCGAGCGGGCTCGGCGCATATTCCCCTGAAAGCGGCATCCCACCACCTTAACGGTGGGTAGCCACCTGAGTTCTCGGGTCATCGTTGCCCTCGCGCAGCAGCAATTCACGAACCACGGGCCGCGGGCCGTACGGCCGAAGCATCCTGCTGGCAGGGCGCGGGCGCACTCGTTGCGGCCACCAGAACCAGCGCCCGAGCAGCACCGCGATGGACGGGGTCATGAACGCGCGCACCACCAGCGTGTCGAACAGCAGCCCAAGACCAATGGTGGTCCCGATCTGACCGAGGACCCGCAAATCACTGAACACGAACGAAGACATAGTGGCGGCGAACACCAGGCCGGCAGCGGTCACCACCCCGCCGGTGCCGGCCATCGCACGGATGATGCCGGTGTTCAAACCTGCACCGATCTCCTCCTTGAATCGGGAAATCAGCAGCAAGTTATAGTCCGATCCCACGGCCAGGAGCAGGATGACGGCCAGCGCGAGCACGATCCAGTACAACTGGATACCGAGAAGATGCTGCCACACCAGCACGGACAGGCCAAAAGAAGCGCCCAACGACAGCGCCACCGTGCCCACGATCACCAGCGCCGCAACCAGGCTTCGGGTAATGATCATCATGATGAGCAAAATCAAGCTCAGCGCGGCTATTCCGGCGATCAGGAGGTCGTAGGTGGCGCCGTCTTGAATGTCCTTGAAGGTGGCGGCCGTGCCGGCCAGATAGATCCCAGCACCCGCCATGGGAGTGCCCTTCACGGCCTCGTGGGCCGCCTGCTTGATCGCGTCGATATGCGAAATGCCTTCGGGGGTGGCGGGATCGCCTTCATGGGAGATGATCATCCGAGCCGCCTTACCGTCTGCCGACAGGAACAATTTCAGGCCGCGCTGGAAATCTGGGTTGTCAAAAGCCTCCGGCGGCAGATAGAAGGAGTCGTCGTTCTTGGCGGCGTCAAAGGCTTGTCCCATGGCGGCAGCGTTTTCGATCAAGGCCGCCGTCTGGGCATAGATCCCGGACATGGTGGCGTAGTTAGCCAGCGCCAGTTCCCGATTGATCTGCTGGCTGGCGATCTCGTCTGGTAGCAGCGCCACCAATTGAGGCTGGATCGCAGCCAACTTGTCCAAGGTTACGGTCACGCTGGCCAGCTGCTCGCCGAGTTGGTCGATACCGTCGATCGTGTCAAAGACGGATCTCACCATCCAGCCGCGTTTGACCAGGCCAGTCACTGAAATCCCCTGCACCCGTTAGCCTTTCGATAACCGGCGACGCTATTGCCCGGGGCGCGACCACGCCCCGTACCTCAGGCGGGGATCCGCGGATTCAACAGTACGGTACGGGACCGGACACCACAACGGTGCCCAGCCATTCGCACCGCTGACTCAACCGGTGGATCGGGTGAGGCTGGGGAGTATCACGTCGTCGACGAGGGCTTGCACCGTGTCCTGGGTGGGCGGCCGGTTGGGGATGATGGACCGGAAGATGAGGTAGCCGGGTAGCAGGTCCCAGAGTTCATCGCTGATGGCCGCGCTGGAGATCTCACCGCGGTCGACGGCCTGCTGCAAGATGTACTGGATCAGGGCCTTACGGTGGTCGACGAACTGATGCTGCAAAACGTCGTTGAGGGCAGGATTGCGCGACACTTCGACGAGCACCGCGCGGATGGTGCTGGCGTGTTGGCCCACCTCCCGACAGATCAGCTCCCCCAGTCGCAGCAAGTCGTCGCGCAGGTTGCCGGTATTGGGCGGGACCGCGACCTGGCGGATGCCCTCGATGAACGCGGCCAGCACCAATTCGGCTTTCGACGGCCAGCGCCGGTAGACCGTTGCCTTGCTGGCGCGGGCGCTCGCCGCAACGGCATCCACTGTTAGCCGGTCATAACCGTGCTCCTGCAGCAGCCGTAGTGTCACCGCCAGTAACTCGGTCTCTCGCGGCGACCAGGGCGAGGGGTCTGTAGGCCGATCCGCTATCTGGGTCACAGCGCCTACCATAGAACCGTTGTGGTGGTACAGGTCCGTACCGTACCGTGCCGGCGGCCAAAGCGCCCGGCCAGCGACTTTACATAGTGAGCAACATCCAACCCGCCGTCGCCGAGCCCAACACGGCCATGCCGTAACACCACAGGGCGATCACTCGGTCGAACCGGCCCAGTTGCAGCCCATGGTCGAGCACGAACCGGAACCGGTGCGCCGCATGGAACAGGGCCAGTACCACCAGGACCAGCACAACAAGCTTGGTGATCGGGTTGCGCACCATCGCCAGTAGGTGCCCGTGGTCGGGCGCGTCGAGCCACCCGAGCGGAAACGCGAGTCCGAACAGCAACAGCAGGACGGGCGCAACCAGGGCGGTGACCATGCCCCCGGCGCTGAACAGCAGCCACAGGAAGGGCTCCGCCGAGCGTCGGCGCGACCTGGCATCCGATGTCGAGGGAGTCATGACAGCACCATCCAGGCAACGATCACCGAAACCACCAGCCATGCCGCGTAGTGCCCAGCAAGGACCGCGCGAGCGGGTACCCGGCGGCCGCGAACCTGAATCACCATCGCGCGCGGTGCCGATCCGAACCAGGTAACAGCATGCAGCAGCAGGAAACTCAACGCGACGACGTTCAGCACTACGACAACCGGATTGGCGCTGAAGTCCAAAAACCGCTGGTAGGAATTCCCGCCCGCGCCAACGGCGCGCAATACCAGCATCAGATAGAGAACAAACCAGGCCACGAAGATGCAACTGATTTCGCGAAGCATGAATCGCAGGTAAGAACGCCGCCTCGCCCACCAGTATCTTTCGACCGGCTGGCGATAGGCGCTCATCCGCCCCCCCAAGGGAACAGCAACTTCTTCAGCGCGTGCGTGGCCGCGGTCAGCTTGTAGCGCTGGATCGCGCCGGCAGGATCGACGCCTTTCGGACAAGCCGTCGAACATTCGCCCACCAGGGTGCACGCCCAAGCGCCGTCGGCCGCGGCCAGGACATCCCTGCGATCCGCCGCACCTTGGTCGCGCGAGTCCAGGTTGTACCGCTGCCCCAGCGCGATCGCCGCCGGACCGAGGAAGTCGGGGTCCAGCGCGTACACCGGGCACGCCGAGTAGCACAACATGCAGTTGATACACATGCTGAACTGCTTGAATGCATCGAGTTCGGCCGGGGTCTGCCGGTATTCGCCGTCTTCGACGGGCGGTTCATCATGCCGGACGAGCCACGGCTTCACACTGGGCAGCTTGGCCATGAAGTCACTGATGTCGACAACGAGATCGCGGATCACCGGGAAGTTTCGCATCGGCTCCACCCGCACCGGCCCGGGTAGGTAATCGGCAAGGAATGTCGCGCACGCCAGCTTTGGGTCGCCGTTGATCGTCATACCACTACTGCCGCAGATACCCATCCGGCACGACCAGCGGAAGGAGAGTGTTCCGTCGAGGTGATCCTTGATGTAGGTCAGGCCGTCCAACACCGCCCATTCGCGGGTGAGGGGAACCTCGTAGGCCTGAAATGTCGGGGCCGATTCGATCTCGGGCCGATACCGGGAGACCTCCATGACAATTCGATCCATCATCCTTACCTCCCATACACGCGTTCGCCCGGTGGCCAGCGAGTGATAGTGACCGGAAGGTAGCCGACCCGCAGCGTTCCGTCGCTTTCTCTATGAACCAAGGTGTGCGCCAAGAAATGCTCGTCGTCCCGGTTCGGAAAGTCGGTTCGCTGGTGTGCGCCACGGGATTCTTCTCGGCGCAAACCCGATTCGACGATCGCCAGTGCAACGTCGAGCATCCCCGACAACTCGAGCAGCGCAGTCAGCTCGGTGTTGAATGTGCGGCTGTGATCGTCGATGCCCGCCGTGGCGAATCGTTCCTGCAGCACCCGAATCTCCTCGACCGCTTTGGTGAGGGTGGGTCCGTCACGATAAATACCCGCGGCGCTTTCCAAGGTGGCCTGCATGTCCGCCCGAATATCCGCGATTCGTTCGCCTCCCTGGCCATGGCGGCTGAGCTCACGCTCTAGCCGTAGAGCCTCGGTGCGGGCCTGAGCCCGCACTGCCGACGACGGGCCACGGTCCGACTTTTGGTGGCGCGCTGCGTAATCCGCGGCGGCACGGCCCGCTCGAGCCCCGAACACCAGCAGCTCGGGCAGCGAGTTCGACCCCAGGCGGTTGGCGCCATTAATGCTCACGCAGGCTGTTTCACCTGCGGCATATAGCCCGGGAAGCGTTGTGGCGCCGTTGATATCGGTGTGAACGCCACCCATCATGTAGTGCACTACCGGTCGTACCGGGACCAATTCGACCACGGGGTCGATGTGCTGGTAGTCGCGGCACAGCTCACGTACGAACGGCAACTTTGCATCGATCAGGTCCGCCCCCAGGTGCCGCAGGTCTAGATAGACGACGGGGCCGTACGGGGTGTCGACCGTCCTTCCTTTGTTGTGCTCGTGTACGAAGGCCTGCGACAGTCGGTCCCTGGGCCCGAGCTCCATACTGCGCAGCCTGGGCTCGGGCGTGGGCTTGCCGAGGTCGTAATCCTGGAGGTAGCGGTAGCCGTCTTTGTTGAGCAGCCAGCCGCCTTCAGCTCGTGCGGCCTCGGTGATCAAGATCCCGGTGAACGGCAGTCCGGTGGGGTGGTATTGGACGAATTCCATGTCTTTTAGGGGCGCGCCCGCGCGGAATGCGAGCGCCATGCCGTCGCCGGTCTTGATGTTCGCGTTGGTGGTGAATGGAAATACCCGCCCGCATCCGCCGGTGCACAGAATCACCGCGTCGGCAAGGATCGTCTCGATGCGCCCGGTCGCCAACTCGATAGCGACCAGACCACATACCCTGCCGTCGTCGACCAGCAGCGTCGTAGCGAACCACTCGTCATAGCGCATGACGTCGGAATAGGTGAGCAGCCGTTGAAACAACGTGTGCAGGAGGTGAAATCCCGTCTTGTCGGCGGCAAACCAGGTGCGCAGCTTCTTCATCCCGCCGAACGGGCGAACGGCAACGCGCCCGTCTGGTTTACGGCTCCACGGACAGCCCCAATGCTCGAGCTGCACCAACTCTTTGGGCGCCTCGGCCACGAAAGCCTCGACCGCATCTTGGTCACACAGCCAGTCGCCACCGGATACCGTGTCGTGCGCGTGTTCATCGAGGCTGTCGTCGTCACCGGTCACCGCCGCGGCGCCGCCCTCAGCCGAGACGGTGTGGCTGCGCATCGGGTACACCTTGGAAACGATCGCCACATCCAGGTGCGGATTGGTTTCGGCTATCGCAATCGCGGCGCGCAGACCCGCACCACCGCCGCCGATAACCACGATGTTGTGTTGGGCGGTCATCGCGCTGGTTCACGCTTCGTGATCGCCGCTGTGCTCGTCCTTCAACACCTTGCCGTCGTGTCGAATCGTGCGTACCCGCATGGATCCGTCGTGGTAGAAATGCCGGATTTCGCGGCAGCCGCAGGAAAACTTGAGGTCGTCGTAGGCAAGGCCTTCGTCGTCGCGCTCGATGTGGTGATCGCCGTCAACCATGTGCCCGCAGGGCGCTTTTTGCTTCGGGAAGTGCGTAGTGGTCGCGACCATAGTCCCGCCTCCTCCGGTGCTGGCACGTGACCTAGATCACATTCAGACTATGCCCGGGGGGATGGCGCGTCCACCGTTTGACCCGTTCGCTGGACGGCGCAGCGGCCCTGGCGGCCGCATTTGTCGCTCATTGCCTGCGGGCCAGTTCTGCGATTGTGTTTACCCGCCTGGTTGCCGTGGCTATCTCGTCGGCGAACTGCTGTCGGCGTTTGGCGATGTCCGTCGCATCGGCACCGTCGACCAGCTCGCGATGGCGAGCCAGGCGCAGTGCGGTCTTGAACAGCTCCATCGACCTGGACTCGGCGCTGGCGATATTGCGCTGCAGCTCCCACTGCTTGCCGACCTGTAGACACTCGGCCAGAAACCCTTCCTCGTCGAAAGAGTCGTCTTCATGGGCGGCCAGCCGATCGGCGACAATGTGGTAGGCATCGAGAAACGGCCGCAGCACCAGGTGGGCCAGCAGCACATCGGCCGATTCCAGCAGGCGCCACACATCGGCTGCGGCCGCGGGCTTGGAGGTGTCGACCACCGACCCGATCAGCAGTACCTCGTTTGCGAGGTCTTTCTCAAACTGGGCACGGCCAGAAAACAAGAACTCGAACTTCAGCAAGTCGCGAAGGCTCAACGCCTCATCACGCACGGTCGCCGGGGAAACCGAGCCGTTTGTTGTGGTCTCTGCGGCCGCCAGCAACGCCAACTCGGCGACGGCCCGATCGACCAGGATATGGATCGCGGTGTTGCGGTAAAACGCCGCCACCAGGTGCTGGTCCTCGCCGATGCCCCACACCGCCTCGGTGCCCGCGTCGTAGACACTCACCACGCCGGAAGCAACCATCTGATGCAAGGTCCACCGGATCGTCGAGCGATTCGTCAGATCGGCGGCGCCGGCCACCGCCCAGTTGCGGGCAGCTATGTAGCTGGCCAACGGGCGAACCGTCGCCAACACCTCGCTGATGGACAACGAGCGGTCCGCGCCCAGCAGGGCCAGACTCACCACCGCGGTGGGGGTAACCGGTGTGGCGCGGTTGATCCGGTGCTCGACATCCAACGCGATCCGTTCGATCTCGCTGCCGGTGCCCGACTTGTCGGCGCGCATCTCCTGCAGGCGCTTGCGAAGCGGCAGCGGTTCGCCGAAGTCGAGATAGGCGCGGCCCAGTCGCTCGCCCTGCTGTCGCGCCAACCGGACCAGAAAGCGCAGGTCTTCGGGTCGTTTCACCGCGCCATAGGCCTCGGTGGTCATGGCTTCCACCTCGTGCAGCTGGTCGTACACGATCGAGGTCGGCACCAAATACACTTCGGGACCGTCGATTTCGTCGACCGCATCGGTGATGTAACGCAGGATCCCGAACACCGGTGGCCGTAGCTTGCCCGTTCTGGTCCGACCCCCTTCGATCGACCAGGTGAGGTTGACATGGTTTTGCACCAGCTGCGCGGCGTAAGCACGTAATACGAAGCGGTAGACGGGAATATCTTTCGTCTGACGCCGAATGAAGATAGCCCCGGTACGTTTGGCCCAAGCGCCCATCGGAAAGAAGTTCAGGTTCGCCCCGCCGAAGGTCAGCGCCGGCGAGAGCCGGTTGGCCAGGATCGCCTCGGGCAGCAGCATCCCATCCAAGTACGAACGATGCGAGAACGCGAACGCCAGGGTGGCTTTGCGATCAAGCTTGCGCAGCTGCGTGATCTGGTCCTCGTCGACCAGTACGTCGTAGGCGCGCATGAGCCAGCGACTGAAGCCGCGCCATGCCTGCACGGCCCGCTCATCCAGCGAGGCGGCCATCTCCCGCAGATAGCCTGCCGCCTCGGCGCGCACGCTGTCCGGATCGCGTCCGAGCTCGTCGGCCAGCGCACGCAGCCGCTCGTCATACCATCGGGCATCCAGCAGTTGGGTAACCTCAACGGGGTCGGTCGCTAGCGGCGTCATTGATTCAGCAACAATACCGATGCGCTGCAGCAACTTTCGCAGTCCGATGCGGCCCACCTCCCGTGCAGTCACTGGCTAGCCCCCGTCATGCCGGTTGTGTCGATGGCACGGCAGCGGGCTCGTAAACCTGCGGTCTCAGCTCGCTGGCGTAGAGCTCCTCGATCTCCGCGGAATATTTCGCGGCGATTCGACGGCGCTTGAGTTTCATCGTCAGGGTTATCTCGTCCCCGCCGGGCTCCCACAGGGTGGGCAATATGCGGAACCGCTTGATCTGTTCGACCCGCGATAATTTGGCGTTGCCCTCGGCCACGCCGGCGGCGATGCGCGCGATCACCTCCGGGTCAGCCGCCAGAGCCGCGGGCGAGGCATCGAGGCCACGCTGGGCCGCATACGGACCGAGAGAGTCGGCGTCGAAGACCAACAGCGCGGTGTTATACGTTCGCCCGTCACCGATTGCCATCATCACCCCGACCATGGGGCACGCGGCCAGGATGGTGTTCTCGATGTTGGCCGGCGACATGTTTTTTCCGGCCGCATTGATGATCAGCTCCTTCTTGCGGTCCACCACCCGCAGATAGCCGTCGGAGTCGATATCGAAGACATCTCCGGTGTGTAGCCAGCCGTCGGAGTCGATCGCCTCCGCGGTCTTGGCCGGTTCTTTGCGATAACCCTTCATCACCAGCGGACCGCGGACCAGGTACTCACCGTCTTCGGCGATCTTGCCCTGCAGCCCGGGAAGTAGTTTTCCGACGGTGCCCAGCCGCCCGTCGCGGGGATGGCTGGCGGTGGCAACGCAGCTCAGCTCCGACATTCCCCAAATCTCGGCGATTGGGATGCCGATACCTGCGAAGAACGCGAGCGTCTCCTTGGGGATCGGCGCCGCTCCGGACAGGGCCCACCGCAGCTCGCCGAAGCCCAGCCGCTCGCGCAACTTGGACAACACCAACTCGTCGGCTTTGGCCCATTCGGCGACCAGCTGATCCGACATAGATTCACCTGCGAGCAGGGCGTTGGCGCGTTTGCCAGCCACCGACATCGCCCACGCCAACGCCTGCCGCTTCATCTCGTCGGTCTCACGAGCGACGGTGAATTCGATTCCGGCCTTAAGCTTTTCCCAAACCCGGGGAACGGCCCCCCACACGGTTGGCCGCACGTCGGGGAGCGCGGCTGCGATCGTGCGCGCGTCGGCCACCGCGGTGACCTGGGTGCCGAACATCTCCTGCAGGTACAGCCCGGTCATCCGATCGGCGATGTGCGCCGATGGCAGGAAGGACGTCACCCGATCGCCAAACCGGATTCCGAGCACCTCGTCGATGGCATACCCCTCGAACAGCAGGTTGGCGTGGGTCATCTCCACACCCTTGGGGTTTCCCGTTGTGCCGGACGTGTAGATGAGGGTGACAATGTCCTCGGGTTGTACGGCACGCCACGTCGACTCGAAGTCGAAGAAGTCGCCGGAGGCGGCCGCGTACAAATCCGTCAGCGAGAGCGTGCCGGGGGCGCGCCATCGACGCAGACGATGTGTTCGATGGGCACACCGCTGGCGCGAACGCGATCGACGTACTGTTGCTCGCAGATGACCACCTTGGTCCCCGCGTTGTCGAACACGTAGGTCAGCTGCTCGGCGGGCAGGGTGTTGTACACCGAAAACGAGGTGGCGCCGACGTGCTGAGCACCGACGTCGAGCGGGTAGAACTCGATCCGGTTCGCCATCATCAGCGAGACCGTGTCGCCGCGCCGAACTCCCAAACCTGCCAGGCCGGCAGCGACCCGCCGCACCTGCGCCGCGTAGTCTCGCCATGTCATTGTCTGGTTACCGCCGGGGGTCCGTAGCGCAACGGCGTCCGGGTCCATGACGGCGGTGCGCTGGAACGCCTCGCACATGGTTGTCGGGCGCTCTGTTGTGGTCATTTCCGTTCTCCTTGACAGCGGATCAGTATGGCCCAGGTCACATCGGTGAGCGTACGTCCACAATCGAAGGACGCGGAAGCACGGGGCCGCGACCACCGAGACCCGTGGCGGCCCATGGCCGCAAGGAGGCTCCTCGCGAGATTCGTCACGCGTTACCTGGATTTAACCTGCGCCCGTCCGAAGCGCCCGGCTTTTTCGTAGGCTTCGCTGCGGTTGGGGCCAGACAGCGCCGTGAAGCCCGGTGGGTGTGGCCGGCTGACGGGATGGTTGTGATGAATTTTTCGGTGTTGCCGCCGGAGATCAATTCGGCGCTGATGTTCGCTGGTGCCGGGCCGGGACCGATGTTGGCGGCGGCGTCGGCCTGGACCGGGCTGGCCGGCGATTTGGGTTCGGCGGCGGCCTCATTTTCGGCGGTGACCTCGCAGTTGGCCACCGGGTCCTGGCAAGGTCCGGCGTCAGCGGCCATGACAGGCGTGGCCGCGTCCTATGCTCGCTGGCTGACCACGGCCGCAGCGCAGGCTGAGCAGGCGGCGGGTCAAGCCCAGGCGGCGGTATCGGCGTTCGAGGCGGCGCTGGCGGCGACGGTGCATCCGGGCGCGGTGAGCGCCAATCGAGGTCGGTTGCGCTCCTTGGTGGCCTCGAATCTGTTGGGGCAAAACGCCCCGGCCATCGCGGCCGTCGAGGCCGTCTATGAGCAGATGTGGGCCGCCGATGTCGCCGCGATGCTCGGTTATCACGGCGAGGCGTCGGCGGTCGCCTTGTCGCTGACGCCGTTCACACCGTCGCCGAGCGCGGCAGCCACGCCCGGCGGTGCGGTGATCATCGCGGGGTTTCCGTTTCTCGATCTGGGCAACGTCACCATCGGTGGCTTCAATCTGGCCAGCGGCAATCTGGGCCTCGGCAACCTGGGCAGCTTCAACCCGGGTAGCGCCAACACGGGCAGCGTCAACTTGGGCAACGCCAATATCGGTGATCTCAACCTGGGCAGCGGCAATATCGGCAGCTACAACCTGGGTGGCGGCAACACCGGGGATCTCAACCCGGACAGTGGAAACACGGGCACGCTCAACTGGGGTAGCGGAAACATCGGCAGCTATAACCTGGGCGGCGGCAACCTCGGCAGCTATAACCTGGGTAGTGGAAATACCGGCGACACCAACTTTGGCGGCGGTAACACCGGAAATCTCAACGTGGGTGGCGGCAACACCGGGAACTCGAATTTCGGGTTCGGAAACACCGGTAACGTCAACTTTGGTAACGGAAACACCGGCGACACCAACTTTGGCAGCGGCAACCTTGGCAGTGGAAATATCGGTTTCGGCAACAAGGGCTCTCATAACATCGGGTTTGGGAACAGCGGCAACAACAACATCGGCTTCGGGCTCACCGGTGATAACCAGATAGGTTTCGGCGCCCTCAATTCAGGTAGCGGGAACCTCGGCTTCGGGAACTCGGGCAACGGTAATATCGGCTTTTTCAACTCGGGCAATAACAACATCGGCATGGGAAACTCGGGCAATGGAGTCGGGGCGCTGAGCGTGGAGTTCGGCAGTTCGGCCGAGCGCAGCTCGGGCTTCGGCAACTCCGGCGAGCTCAGTACCGGTATCGGCAACTCCGGCCAGCTCAGCACGGGCTGGTTCAACTCGGCCACCACCAGCACCGGCTGGTTCAACTCCGGCACCACCAATACCGGCTGGTTCAACTCGGGCACCACGAACACCGGAATCGGAAACTCGGGCGGAAACCTGGTCACCGGCAGCATGGGTCTGTTTAACTCCGGCCATACCAACACGGGTAGCTTCAATGCCGGCAGCATGAACACGGGCGATTTCAACTCGGGCAACGTGAACACCGGCTACTTCAACTCCGGCAACATCAACACCGGCTTCTTCAACTCGGGCGATCTCAACACCGGATTGTTCAACTCGGTCAACCAGCCGGTACAGAACTCCGGCTGGCTGCACACGGGCACCAACAACTCGGGCTACGCTAACGCCGGCACCTTCAACTCGGGCTTCGATAACAACGCCCGTGACGAACACGCCGAATTTGTCACCGGTAACTCGGGCCTGGCCAACGTGGGCAACTACAACGCCGGCATCATCAACGTGGGTGACCATCTGTCGGGCTTCAGAAACTCGGTACCCACGATCACCGGTACGGCCAACATTTCGGGTTTCGTCAATGCGGGAACCTCGATCTCTGGCTTCTTCAACTTCGGCAGCCTCATGTCGGGCTTCGCCAACTTCGACGACGAGGTCTCGGGGTATCTCAACGGGGACAGTCGGGCGTCGGGCTGGATCCATTAGCGGCGCTCACGGGCGATCGTGCGGAAACCGCTGGGGGCGGTCGCCTCGCTAACTCCCCAGACATCCAGGGCCGAGCAGCTCCTTGAGGTCACCCATCAACGCCGGCGACGGCGTCACCCGCAACGACTGATCAAGTGCCAGCGTGGTGATCCGGTCTCCGCTGATGAGCCGCAGATGCACCTGCGAGGTGCCGGGGTGGCGCGCCAACACCTGTTTGAGCGCACTCACCTTGTCAAAGGTGCACTGCCGGGTGGGCAAGCTGACCGCCAGCGGCCGCTCCACCTCGGCGTTGGAAAAGTCGGGCACTGTGAGGTCATTGGCGATCAATGCGATGCGGTCGTCACGGACCGCCACCTTGGCGTTGACCAGCACGACGGCATCGTCGACGATGTCGGCACCATAGCTGGAGTAGGTGTGCGGGAAGAACATCACCTCGATGCCGCCCGTGAGATCCTCCAATTGCGCTGAAGCCCATGGCATTCCGTTTTTGTTGACCCTCCGGTTCACCGACGCCAGGATGCCGCCCACCCGCACTTGGGCATCGTTGGGGACATCGCCGTCGAGGATCGCTGGGATCGCGGTGTCGACCTGGGCAGCCAGCAAGTGTGCCACACCGTTGAGGGGATGCCCCGAGACGTACAGTCCCAGCATCTCGCGCTCTAGGGCGAGTTTGTGTTTGTCCTCCCACTCATCATCGGGCACCTTGATGGTGAACACGGGATCTGCGGTGCCGGTCCCATCATCATTGCTGCCGAAGAGATCGAACTGCCCCAGTGCCTCGGCCTTCTTGGTGCCCAGCACCGAGTCCACCGCATCGCTGTGCACCAGGAAAAGACCCTTGCGGGCATGCCCCAGCGAGTCGAACGCACCCGCCTTGATCAGCGATTCGGTCACCTTCTTGTTGCACGCCGAGATGTCGATCTTGTTCAGGTAGTCCGAAAAGTCGGTGAACTTGCCCTTGTCGTTGCGGGTTTGGAGCAACGAGCCCACGACATTAGCGCCAACGTTGCGCACCGCGCCCAGCCCGTAGCGGATGTCTTGGCCGACCGATGCGAAGTTCAAGCCAGATTCGTTGACGTCGGGCGGGAGCACGGTGATGCCGAGCTTGCGGCAGTCGGCCAGATAAACCGCGGCCTTGTCTTTATCGTCGCCGACCGACGTCAACAGACCGGCCATGTACTCGGCGGGATAGTTGGCCTTGAGGTAGGCCGTCCAGTAGGACACCATGCCGTAGCCGGCGGCATGTGACTTGTTGAACGCGTAGTCAGCGAACGGCAGGATGGTGTCCCACAGCGCCTTGATGGCCGCCGGAGAGAACCCGTTGGCCTGCATGCCATCGGAGAAGCCCTCGAACTCCTTCTCCAGCACCTCGCGTTTCTTCTTGCCCATGGCCTTGCGTAGAATGTCGGCGCGGGCCAACGAGTAGCTCGCCACCTTCTGCGCGATGCGCATGATCTGCTCTTGATAGACGATGAGGCCGTAGGTCTCGGCGAGGATCTCGCGCAGCGGTTCTTCGAGTTCCGGGTGAATAGGTTTGATGGCCTGCCGGTTGTTCTTGCGGTCGGCATAGTCGTTGTGTGCGTTCATGCCCATCGGGCCGGGCCGGTACAGCGCGATAACGGCGACGACGTCTTCGAACCCGGTCGGCTGCATGCGGCGCAGCAGGTCGCGCATGGGCCCGCCGTCGAGCTGGAACACGCCCAGGGTGTCGCCGCGGCCCAGCAGCTCATAGGTGGCCTTGTCGTCCAGCGGCACGGATTCCAGGTCGAGGTCGATACCCCTGTTGGCCCTGACGTTGTCGATCGCGTCGCCGATGATCGTCAGGTTCCGCAGGCCCAGGAAGTCCATTTTCAGCAGACCGATGGCCTCGCACGCCGGGTAATCCCAGCCGGTGATGATGGCCCCGTCCTGCGGCCGCTTCCACAACGGGATGGCCTCAGTCAGCGGCTCGCTGCTCATGATCACCGCGCAGGCGTGCACACCCGCGTTGCGGATCAGGCCTTCCAACCCGCGTGCGGTCTGGTAGATGGTGCGTACGTCCGGGTCGGTTTCGATCAGGCCGCGGACCTCGGCGGCCTCCTTGTACCGTTCGTGGCTGGGATCGGTGATCCCAGACAGCGGGATGTCTTTGGCCATGATCGCCGGCGGCAACGCCTTGGTGATCCGGTCGGCGATGGCGAACCCGGGCTGCCCGTAGTGGATTCGCGCCGAATCCTTCAGCGCCGCTTTGGTTTTGATGGTGCCGAAGGTGATGACCTGCGCGACCCGGTCGTGGCCCCACTTGTCGGCTGCGTAGCGCACCATCTCACCGCGGCGCCGGTCGTCGAAGTCGATATCGATGTCGGGCATCGAGGTGCGCTCGGGGTTGAGGAACCGCTCGAACAGCAGACCGTGTGGAATCGGGTCGATGTCGGTGATGCCCAGCGCGTAGGCGACCAGCGAGCCGGCGGCCGAGCCGCGGCCGGGACCCACCCTTATGCCCGCCGACCGCGCGTAGCTGATCAGGTCGGCGACGATCAGAAAGTACGATGGGAAACCTTTGGAGCAGATGACGTCGATCTCGTAGGCGGCGCGCTCGCGGTACCCGTCCGGCGGACCGGCCGGAAATCGCCGGCGAAGCCCGGCGTCCACCTCGTGACGCAGCCAGGACGCCTGGTCATGCCCATCGGGCACCGGAAACACGGGCATCCGGTCGCGCGGTGTCCACACGTCGGCGTAGGACTGCACCCGTTCGGCGATCAACAAGGTGGAGTCACACGCGCCCGGCACTTCGTCGTCCCAGATCTGGCGCATCTCGGCGGCCGACTTCAGGTAGTAGCCGTCACCGTCGAACTTGAAGCGATTCGGATCCGAGAGGGTCTTGCCGGTCTGCACACACAACAAAGCCTCATGGTTGTGGGCGGCGTCGCGGGTCACGTAGTGGCAGTCATTGGTGGCAAGAGGCGGAATGTTGAGCGCGCGTCCGATCTCGAGCAGACCGTCACGGACCCGGCGTTCGATGGTCAGCCCGTGGTCCATCAGCTCAAGGAAGTAGTTGTCCGGTCCGACGATCTCCCGCCACTTCGCCGCGGCTTCGAGCGCCTCCCGATCCTGGCCGAGCCGCAGGCGGGTCTGCACCTCCCCCGACGGGCATCCGGTGGTGATGATGATGCCCTCGGCGTGTTCGGCGATGAGCTCGGCGTCCATGCGCGACCACTTGCTCAGCTGGCCCTCGAAGGAAGCATGCGAGGACAGCTTGAACAGGTTGCGCAGACCGGTGGCGTTCTCGGCCATCATCGTCAGGTGCGTGTAGGAGCCGCTGCCGGAGACGTCGTCGGCCTTTTGGCTGGGGTCACCCCACAGGATGCGCCGGGTGTCGAACCGCGAGCCCGGCGCGATGTATGCCTCCACGCCGATGATCGGCTTGATCCCGGCCTTGGTCGCGGAGTTGTAGAACTCGCTGGCACCGAACATGTTTCCGTGGTCGGTCATCCCCACCGCGGGCATCCCCAGCCGCTCCACCTCGGCGAGCATGGGCGTGATCTTCGCGGCACCGTCCAGCATCGAATACTCGGTGTGGTTGTGCAGGTGCACGAAGGAGGACCCCGCAGATGAACCGCTCATAGGGACGCCAGTCTATGACCGAGGACCGACACCGTTCGGGCGTGTCGCAAAGTGTGTCTTCTAGCGGCTAGCCGTATAGCTCGGCGAACTGCTTAAGCGACTTCTCGACGTCGCCCTTGACGGCGCGAGCCGCCGCCGAACCCAGCGGGCCGAACAGCGCACGCCCGCCCAGCTCGAGACGCAGCCCCAGCGCCGACCCGCCTTTTGTGGGTCGCACGGTGAGGGTGACTCCGTACTTTGTTCCACCCTTCCCGGATCCTGTCATCGCGACCTCATGTGGCGGGTCCCACTTGGTCACCCGCCACGTAACCCGGTTGCGCATGCCCATGGCCCGCGCGACACCCACGATCTGGACGCCTTCGCCCAGTTGATCAGGCAACTCGCTGCGCCACCCCTCATGGATGACGAGCCACTCCCCCAACTCTGACAGCTCCGAAACGTGGTCCCACGTGTCCTGCGGGCTGATGGGGACGTCAGCGGACAGCTCAACAGAGGCCATCGCATGAGACTAGCGCCGGCGACGAAGCGGGCCGTGCGCTATGGCCCGCTAAGGAGCGGCGCCATCCAACCCAGCTGTCTTGTCACACACGCCGCATTCGTCTCTGCCGGCAAGGATGGTCGTTATGCCCACCTCCTCGCGACACGCAACAGTGACTTGTCGCGCTGCAGAGGGCAAATTGTGCATCTGGCAGCACTGCGACTCGTGCGCCAGCTGCAACCCATACAACGCGGCTAGCCGGCTGGGATTGCCCAGGCCCAGCACTCCGTTCGGCACCAGGCCGGAACGCCCCTCACATCAGCGGCTGGGCCCGCCGCGCAGCCGGTTGCCGATCCGGATCGCGGGCAGCAGCAGGCTGCGCGGAGCGAATCTGCCGCTGGTGCTGACGAACTTTGGCACTATGCCCGGCACGACGGTGCGCTTACCGGAGAGCATCCCGGCGATGGCGGCTTCGGCGACGTCGTGCGGCGAAACTTGGGCGAGGGGAATGCTGAACCGCTCGGCGCTGGCGATCTCGGCCCACTCGGTGGGTACCGGGCCTGGGCACAGGGCAGTCACCGACACGCCCGTTCCGTGCAGCTCCTCCTGCACGGCTTCAGAGAACGTCAGCACAAAGGCTTTGGTAGCCGAATACACGGCCATATAGGGAATCGGCTGGAAACCCGCGATCGAGGCGATGTTGAGCACCGCACCGGCGCCGCGCTTGACCATGCCTGGCAGTGCGGCATGGGTGAGTTCCATTAACGCCAGAGCATTGAGGACGACTTCCTCGCTTTCGCGTGCGAACGGCAACTCCCAAAAACGCCCACTGGTGCCGAAACCTGCGCTGTTGCACAGCCCGGCAATCGCATCACTACGCAAGCGATCAGCCAGCTGTGCCCTCGCTTGCGTATCGGCAAGGTCGAGCGGCAAGACCTCCACCCCGACGCAGTGTTCCTGGCGCAGCTGATCGGCCAGTTCGTCGAGGCGCTCGCGGCGCCGCGCCACTAGCATCAGTGGGAAGCCGCGGCCGGCCAAGCCACGAGCCAATTCGACACCGATGCCGGAGGAGGCGCCGGTGATCACAACGGTGGTCTGATTGTTCGGTTTCGGAAGGCTCATGGTGTCACCAATGGATCCCTCGGGTGGCCCGCACAAACGTCTCGCTTCGCTTGTCGAGTTCTGATGTGTCGGTTTGGGATTCACTTCCCTTGGCTGCGGACGAGTCGCCGAACATGTTGAAGGCACGGTTACGTACCCGGTCCATCACCGCGGGGTTGACGGCGTCGGCAACGGCGGCGAACTGTCCGAACGGTGAGCTGGCTCGCCGGGGCCGATGCACGATGGCATCGGTGATCACACCGGCCGCCTGATCCGGCGTCAGCGTGGGAAACTTGTCGTAGATCGTGGTCGGGCTGATCATTGGAGTCCTTACCAATGCCATGTGCACGGTGGTGAATCGGACGTTGTCGTGCACGGTCTCGGCTTGCAACGCATCACACAGGCTGTCCAGCGCGGCCTTGCTGGCGATGTAAGCGCCGAAGCGCGGCGCGCGGGTCTGCACGCCGACTGAGGAAACGTTGACGATATGCCCGAAGTGGCGTTCTCGCATTCCGGGGATGAACTTCAGGATCAGCTGGACCGCGCCGAGGTAGTTGAGCTGCATCGTTCGCTGGTAATCGTGGATCCGGTCATAGGACAACTCCAACGAGCGCCGAATTGACCGGCCCGCGTTGTTGATCAAGATGTCGACGCCGCCGAGGTCGCCGAGCACCTGGTCGGCCATCACGGCAATCGCATCCATGTCGGATAGATCGCACGGGTAGACGTGGGCGGTCCCACCGTTGCCTCGGATCGCCCGTATGTCGTTGGCGACGTTCTCGAGGTTTTCCAGGGTGCGTGCGACCAACACCACCGTGCCGCCGGCCTCGGCAATTTTCTTCGCGGCCGCCGCACCGATGCCTGATGACCCACCAGTGATGAGGACAACCTTGCCCTTGACAGCATCATTGAGGTTGCGGCCCTGCACCGCATCGAGCAAGTTGCGCAAGTAGAAGGGCCGATATCGCCCGGCCGAGTTCGGGGTGTTGACGATGTTGGACACCGCCGCGAGCGGCTTCTCGACGAAGTTCGTTAAGTCACCAAGATTCATCGTGGGTAGCTCCTGATGGCGGCGTGGGGTGATGGACACGGGTCATGAAGCCAACCTACTAGCACATGAGCTGATGAATGGAGTCCACTACCGGCCGGTGCGGCGACCAAGGATCTGTTTGCGACGGGATCTGTGCGACGTTGGCGGCAATCAGCTTGTTACAGCTGATAATCCGAGCGTGATCGCGACCTAACCGGCAGGCAACGCCGGCATGGTCCCCTGGCACGATGGGACTACTGTCACGCTTGCGCAAACGTGAGCCGATCAGCATCTACGACAAGATCGGCGGGCATGAGGCCATCGAAGTCGTCGTCGAGGACTTCTATGTTCGTGTGCTTGCCGATGACCAACTATCGGCCTTCTTCAGCGGTACGAACATGAGCCGCCTCAAGGGCAAGCAGGTGGAGTTTTTCGCGGCCGCGCTTGGCGGGCCCGAGCCCTATACCGGTGCGCCGATGAAGCAAGTCCATCAGGGGCGCGGAATTACCATGCACCACTTCAGCCTGGTCGCCGGACACTTGGCCGACGCGCTGACCGCAGCCGGCGTGCCCTCCGAAACGATCACGGAAATCCTCGGCGTCATCGCGCCGCTGGCGGTCGACGTCACATCGGGCGAGAGCACCACGGCACCAGTCTGAGCCCTGTGGCGTGTCGCGCTGGACACCGCGTCGGTAGCCGGGTAGTCCGTTTCCATGAGATGGATCGGCGTCCTGGTGACCGCCCTGGTTCTGAGCGCCTGCGCCGCAAACCCTCCGGCTAACACAACCTCGCCGACCGCCGGGCAGTCGCTCGACTGCACCAAACCGGCAACCATAGTGCAGCAACTGGTTTGCCACGACCGGCAGTTGACCAGTCTGGACCACCGGCTTTCGACCGCCTATCAACAGGCGCTGGCCCATCGACGCTCGGCGGCGCTGGAAGCCGCACAAAGCAGCTGGACGATGCTGCGTGATGCTTGTGCGCAAGACACCGACCCGCGTACCTGTGTGCAGGAGGCCTACCAGACCCGGCTGGTCCAATTGGCAATCGCCGATCCCGCCACCGCGACTCCACCCGTCCTCACCTACCGGTGTCCCACGCAGGACGGCCCATTGACCGCACAGTTCTACAACCAATTCGACCCGAAGACGGCCGTGCTCAACTGGAAAGGCGACCAAGTGATCGTGTTCGTCGAACTGTCCGGCAGTGGCGCCCGGTATGGTCGCCAAGGCATTGAATACTGGGAACACCAGGGCGAGGTGCGCCTCGATTTCCATGGCGCCACGTTCGTCTGCCGCACCTCGTGATGCCGGTCAACCCTCGCCACGCAATATCTTTAGCGCGTGCTGCAGATCGGCCGGATACGGGCTGACGATCTCCACCCGCCGGCCGTCGGCCGGATGAGCGAACGCCAGTGAACGCGCGTGCAGCCATTGACGGTCCAACCCGAGCCTCTTCGCTAGCTTGGGATCAGCTCCGTAAACGAGGTCGCCGCAACATGGGTGATGCAACGCGGCGAAGTGCACCCGGATCTGGTGGGTGCGGCCAGTTTCCAGATGCACGTCGAGCAGGCTGGCTGCCACGAACGCTTCCAGCGTGTCGTAGTGCGTAAGGCTGTGCCGGCCATTCTTGGTGATCGCGAACTTCCATTCATGGCCGCGATGACGACCGATCGGCGCGTCGATCGTTCCGCTGGACGGATCTGGATGTCCTTGAACCAGCGCGTGGTACCGCTTGTCCACCGTGCGGTATTTGAACGCCCGCTTCAGCACGGTGTACGCCCGCTCGGAGATCGCCACTACCATCACCCCGGAGGTCCCGACGTCGAGGCGATGCACGATGCCCTGCCGCTCGTGCACCCCGGATGTGGTGATCCGGTACCCGGCGGCGGCGAGTCCGCCGAGCACCGTCGGTCCGGTCCAGCCGACCGACGCATGCGCGGCAACTGCAGCCGGTTTGTCGACCGCAACGATGTCGTCGTCGGAATACAGAATCGTCATGCCCTCGATATCGATGGGGGTGTTCTGCAGCGGCGCGGGCGCCTCGGGCAACCGCACCTGCAGCAAGGCGCCGGAGACGAGCCGATCGGACTTTCCGGCCGGCACGCCATTCAGCTCGACCGCGCCCTCTTCGGCGAGGGCAGCCGCAGCGGTCCGAGACAGTCCCAGCAAGCGGGCCAGTCCGGTGTCAACACGCATTCCCGCCAATCCATCCGGAACGGGCATTGAGCGGTCAGCCATCGGCTTTGCGCCGACCTACGGTGTCCCCGTCGGCGTGTCGCCGACCTACGGTGTCGAAGTCAAAGCCAAAGATCGACAGGATGACCAGCAGGATGGCGCCACCGACTACCGACGGATCGGCGACATTGAACACCGGCCACCAGCCGACCGACAAGAAATCGACGACGTGCCCGCGCAGCGGCCCCGGTGCCCGAAAGAAGCGATCAACCAGGTTGCCCATGGCACCGCCCAGGATCATCCCAAGACCCAGCGCCCACCACGGCGATACCAGCCGCCGCCCCATCCAGAAAATTCCGACCACGACACCCGTCGCAATCAGCGTCAAAACCCAGGTGTATCCGGTCGCCATCGAGAAGGCCGCCCCAGAATTACGCACCAGAGTCCAGGTCACCGTGTCGCCGATAATCGACACCGGCTGGCCGGGCGGCAACAGTTGGACAGCTACCACCTTGGTGACAATGTCGAGTGTGAGCACCACCACAGCGACCGACAGCAGCATGCGCAGCCGTCGCGGCGGCGCGGGAGCGTTAGGTTCCCCCGCCCCCCCGGCTTCCTCGGTCGAGGTCAGCGGATCAGCCGATCCTGTTGGTTCGTCAGGCACACCATCATCATCCCCTAGGGCCGATATGGCCCGCCCAGACCCCGCGGCCGGATGGGAGCAAACCACGTGCGCAATGATCCCATCATGGCCCGCCTCACCGTCATCACTACTGGAGGGACAATCTCGACCACCGCCGGCCCCGATGGGGTGCTACGGCCAACCCATTGCGGGGCGACGCTGATCGCCGGTCTCGACATGGACTCCGACATCGAAGTAGTCGACCTCATGGCGCTGGACAGCTCAAAGTTGACGCCGGCCGATTGGGACCGGATAGGCGCTGCAGTGCAGGAGGCATTCCGCGGCGGCGCAGATGGGGTGGTCATCACTCACGGCACCGATACGCTCGAAGAGACCGCTCTGTGGCTGGACCTCACCTATGCGGGTAGCCGCCCGGTCGTGTTGACCGGGGCCATGCTCAGCGCCGATGCCCCCGGCGCCGATGGCCCGGCCAATCTGCGCGACGCGCTTGCGGTCGCCGCCGACCCAGCCGCCCGCGACCTCGGGGTGCTGGTGAGTTTCGGCGGCCGGGTGTTACAGCCTTTGGGCCTGCACAAGGTGGCCAACCCGGACCTGTGCGGATTCGCCGGCGAGTCGCTTGGCTTCACGTCGGGCGGGGTGCGGCTGACGCGCACCAAGACGCGGCCCTATCTCGGCGATCTGGGCGCTGCCGTGGCGCCACGAGTCGACATCGTCGCCGTCTATCCGGGAAGTGACGCGGTGGCGATGGACGCCTGTGTGGCAGCCGGCGCGCGCGCCGTGGTGCTGGAGGCGCTGGGCTCGGGCAATGCCGGGGCCGCCGTGATCGAGGGAGTCCGTCGCCACTGTCGAGACGGGAGCGATCCGGTGGTGATCGCGGTGTCTACCCGGGTCGCCGGCGCGCGGGTCGGCGCAGGCTATGGTCCCGGGCACGACCTGGTGGAGGCTGGCGCGGTGATGGTACCGCGACTGCCGCCGTCCCAGGCCCGGGTGCTGCTAATGGCCGCGCTGGCGGCCAACTCACCGGTCGCCGACGTCATCGACCGTTGGGGCTGAGGCGCCGGCGGACCCCTCGACCGATAGCTGGCCGATGTAGTCCGGCCAGTCCAAGCTGTCAAGCGGGCTGGCGTTGCTGATGTCGCCGGTGTCGACGGGGAACGTCCGCGCCGAGCCCGGGCCTGAACCACGCGTTTCGAACCGCACGGTGACCACGCCGTGGCCCGCTCCCTGCACCCAGCCGTGCCCAAGCTCAGGGTGGGCGACGTCATCGCCGACCCGCCACATCGTGGCGTCGTGCGCGGCCGGCACGACCGCTCCCGGTGTTTCGACGTAATGCGCTGCCGCCGTTTCCTGCGTCAAGTCCGAGTCGGCAAACAACGACTCCTGGCGAATGTCGCTCAAACCCGAAAACCCAACACCCAGAAGACGAATTGGCCCGATTTGCAGTGGATCCGGCAGCAGCCGGCGGGCCACCGTAAACAGCGCGCCGGCGTCGGTCGTCGGGTAGGGCATCGTCGCCGAGCGGGTTAGCGTGCTCATGTCGGATTTCTTTAGCTTCACCGTGATGGTGCGGGCGCCGCGGCCGTCGCGCAGCAGGCGTTGGTGCGCGTGCTCAGCGATGGAGTCGATCGCCTCGTGCAATTGCTCCATGGTGGTCAGATCGACGGCGAACGTGGACTCGGCGCTGATTTGCTTGGCTTCGGCGCGCTCCACCACTGGGCGGTCGTCGATGCCACGGGCCAGCCGGTGCAGCGCGGGCCCAATCGTCGCGCCTAGGATGTTGGCCGCCTCGGCATCGCTCAGCGCGGCCAGCTGCCCGATCGTCTCGATGCCGAGCCGATGCAGCTTTTCCTCGGCGACCGGGCCGATGCCCCACAGCCGTCGTACCGGCAATCCGCTGAGAAGCGCTTGCTCTTCAGCGTGCCGGACTACCCGAATGCCGTCGGGTTTGGCCAGACCAGAAGCAATCTTGGCGATCTGCTTGCCCGAGCCCGCTCCGACCGAGGCAATCAGGCCGGTCTCGTCGCGCACCCGTCGCCGCAACCGTTCGCAGAACGTCTCGACGTCCTCGGCCACTGCCCCGGCGAGTTGGGGCGGTTCGGCGAACGCTTCATCGAAAGAAAGCTGTTCGACGACGGGCACCAGGCCGCGCACGGTGTCGAATACCCGGCGGCTGGCGATCCCGTACACCACCCCGCGTGGCGGCAACACCACGGCCGTCACCCCGATCAGCCTGCGGGCCTGATGCATCGGCATGGCCGATCGGGCACCGTAGGCCCGCGCTTCATAGCTCGCGCCGGCCACCACACCTCGCCCACCCAGCCCGCCAACCAGCACCGGCCGCCCCCGCAGGGTCGGCCGGGTGAGCTGTTCGACCGAGGCGAAAAACGCATCCATGTCCAGGTGCAGCACCCAGCGGGACTCCACACCCGTGATGCTATTTGGGGCTACCGAGCTAGTTTTCGCTATGGCGATCAACCTCAGCCGCTGCCATCGGCCTTGGCCGACGTGGATCTGGGCGACAACGCCCTAGAGATCGGGTCCCCGCGCCGCGAGCGTAACGCCACGGCGAAGTCGGGCACGGATTTTCAGCCGTGACGTTACGCTCGTCGCCCAGTCGACCTCAGGTCTTTTCGATGCTTACCCGCACGCCGTCGCCGATGGCCACACCATCGGCGAGGTCGGCGAATTCGAAGTCGGTAGCCAAGATTTCTCCGGCAATGAGGTCGCGATGGGTGCGCGCCCAGTCTTCGCGTTCCGCAGGCACCGACATCACCACCCGGATGCGGTCGGAAACGTCCAGCCCGGTCGACTTACGCAGCTCTTGCAGTTCGCGGATGCGATCTTTGGCCCAGCCCTCGGCTTCGAGTTCGGCAGTGACGGTGCCATCCAGAACGACCAGCCCGGCGCCGTCGGGCAACGCCGCGGTGGACTCCGGGTCGGCGGCCACCAGCCGGGAGTTGTACTCGTCGGGCGTCAGCACCGCGGGGCCCGCCAACAAGGTGCCGTCCGGGTTTATGACGCCGTCGCCGGCCTTGACCGCCTTGATGGCGGCCTGCACATCTTTGCCCAGCCGTGGTCCGGCTACCCGGGCGTTGACCGTGAGCTCGAATCGGCCATAGGTGTCGATGGCATCGGTCAGTTCGACCTGCTTCACGTTAAGCTCGTCGCCAATGAGGTCGACGAACGGCCTCAGAAGTTGCGGATTCTCAACTGCCACAATGAGTTTCGGTAGCGGCAGGCGCACCCGTAGCTTCTTGGCCTTGCGCAGCGAGGATGCCGCCGAGCACACGTCGCGGACCTGGTCCATCGCGGCGACCAGGTCGGCATCCGACGGCAGCAGGTCGGGCGCTGGCCAGTCCGTCAGGTGCACCGATCGCTCGCGTGTCAGACCACGCCAGATTATCTCGGTGATCAGCGGAAGCAGCGGGGCGGCCAGCCTCGTGGTCACCTCCAACACGGTGTGTAGCGTGTCGATGGCATCGGCGTCTTCTGCCCAGAACCGCGAACGCGACCGTCGCACATACCAATTAGTCAACGCCTCAGTGAACTGACGCAAATGTTCACAGGCACCGGGAATATCGTAAACTTCCATCGACTCGCTGAGGTCGTCGCGCAGCACCGCCAGCTTGGCCAGGATATAGCGATCCAGCACGTGCACCGAATCGACGCGCCAGGTACCGACTTTCGGTGCATACAGCGCCAGGAAGCTGTAGGTGTTCCACAGGGGCAGCAGGACTTGTCGCACACCGTCGCGAATTCCTTGCTCAGTGACGATCAGGTTGCCGCCGCGCAGAATCGGCGATGCCATCAGGAACCACCGCATGGCGTCGGAGCCGTCGCGATCGAACACCTCTGTTACGTCTGGATAGTTGCGCAGCGACTTGCTCATCTTCTGGCCATCGAAACCAAGGACAATCCCATGCGCCACACAGGTTTTGAATGCCGGCCGGTCAAAGAGCGCGGTCGCCAACACATGCAGTGTGTAAAACCAGCCACGGGTCTGCCCGATGTACTCGACGATGAAGTCGCCGGGGTAGTGTCCCTGGAACCAATCCAGGTTCTCGAACGGGTAGTGCACCTGGGCATACGGCATGGATCCCGAGTCGAACCACACGTCGAGCACATCGGGAATGCGTCGCATCGTGCTACGGCCAGTCGGATCGTCTGGGTTGGGACGGGTGAGCTCGTCGATGTAGGGCCGGTGCAAATTGGCCGGGCGTACGCCGAAGTCGCGCTCCAGCTCGTCGAGGCTGCCGTAGACATCGATGCGCGGGTAGGCCGGGTCGTCGGACTTCCATACCGGAATCGGGGTACCCCAGTAGCGATTCCGGGAGATCGACCAATCGCGGGCGCCCTGCAGCCACTTGCCGAACTGGCCGTCCTTGACGTGTTCGGGATACCACGTGATCTGCTGGTTTAGCTCCACCATGCGGTCTCGGAAGTCCGTCACCCTGACGAACCACGACGACACCGACCGGTAGATCAGCGGGTTACGGCATCGCCAGCAGTGTGGGTAAGGGTGCTCGTAGGTTTCGTGACGAATCAACACTGGGCCATTCACCGCAGCCGGGCCGCTTTGGGTCTTCAGGTCCCGGACGATCTGCGCGTTGGCGTCAAAGACATGCTGCCCTTGGTAATCGGCAACGGTGACGTCGAAGCGTCCCTTGGAGTCGACCGGAGTCACCGGCGCGATACCGACCGCCTCCGCGACCACCATGTCGTCCTCACCATAGGCCGGTGCCATATGCACGATGCCGGTGCCATCGTCGGTCGTTACAAAGTCGCCTGCTAGCACCTGAAAAGCGTTGGGCCAGTCCATGAAATAGGCAAACGGCGGCAGGTAGCGGGTGCCCAGCAGTTCGGCGCCGCGATAGGTGCCGAGCACCACGGGCTCTTCACCGAGTTCGCGGGCGTAAGCGGCCAGCCGTGCCTCGGCCAGTACGAAACGGCGATCGCCCGCCTGGACCTGTACGTAGGTGATGTCCGGGCTTACCGCAACTGCGAGGTTCGACGGCAGGGTCCACGGAGTCGTCGTCCACACCAGCAAGTAGGCACCGTCTAGCCCGTTGTCTGGTTGGCCACCCACCACCTTGAAGCCCACCGTTACCGCGGGATCTTGGCGGCTTTGGTAGACGTCGTCGTCCATCCGCAGTTCGTGATTCGACAGCGGAGTTTCGTCGCGCCAGCAGTACGGCAGCACCCGGTAGCCCTCGTAGGCCAGGCCCTTGTCCCACAACTGTTTGAAGGCCCAAATCACCGACTCCATGTAAGCCAGATCGAGCGTCTTGTAATCGTTGTCGAAGTCGACCCAGCGAGCTTGCCGAGTTACATACGCCTGCCACTCGTCGGTGTAGCGCAACACGGATGCGCGGCAGGCATCGTTGAAGGCGGCGATACCCATGGCCTCGATCTGGGATTTGTCAGTGATGCCAAGCTGGCGCTCGACTTCGAGTTCGGCGGGCAGCCCGTGAGTGTCCCAGCCGAAGCGACGCTCCACCTTGTAACCGCGCATAGTGCGATATCGCGGCACGATGTCTTTGACGTAGCCGGTGAGCAGGTGCCCATAATGCGGCAGACCGTTGGCAAACGGCGGCCCGTCATAGAACACATACTCGGGGGCGCCATCGCGGCGAGCAATGCTGGCCCGGAAGGTGTCGTCACGGGACCAGTAGTCGAGGACCTCGAGTTCGAGTGCCGGGAGGTCGGGTGCCCCGCCGGCCAGCTTTGGATATGCGTTATCGGTCACTTTGCGCGTCGTCTCCCCAGGCCCCAGCACCGTTCGGCACTGCGTGCCTGCAATCCAGGCTCGGGGACGACGCCACGCCGGTGCGCGAACGCCGCGGTACCACCCCGCTTGCCACGCCGATGCGCGGCCGCTCGACTTGAGGCTGTGACGGGCCAACCCGTTCGGTTCTACTGGGCCTAACCGGCCGTTCTTCCGAAGGCTCCCCGGTGATCGCCGGATCGATGCCGTTCCCCTGATTCTACGGGGATTGTCGCCCAGCGCCGCAAATCCACATCGCGGCGCAAGGTCGGCTGCCTGCCCATCGGACTAGGCCTGGACCTCGAGCAGCCCGACGCGCCACAACGCGGCGTAGAGGTGGCGCAGCGGAATGCTCAGCAAACGAGCTGCCCCGTCGACCAGCGGGTCCCCTCCGGTGCCGAAAGGCTGCGCGTCGAGCCGGCGAGCAACCTTCTTGGACGCGGGGGCCGGGGGCACATCCCGCACCACCCGCAGCTTGGGGGCCGAAGCTACGGTTACTACGTCATTGTGCAGAGCAGCGGTCATGATCGCCTCCTAGACGGAGTTGCAAGCGAGGACGGAAATCAAAACGAGCACATATGGACTGAACCGAGTTGGTCCCGTCCCGTAGCGGTTCCGATCCAAGAAGGCTGATCTTGGTTTGACGACTCAGCGCAAAACGTCGCGCCGGAAACCGGATCGGGACGAAACAGAGCCCGGATATCGGTCCGGACTGTCACCGGAACTCATGCGTCCCTCACCTCCTCACGGCCACGACACGTACGGTTGTCCGCACGATAAAGCGCGTCACAGGAGTACAGAGATGCCGGCAACTGCCGGAAATCCGCACCCCTCTCGTCAGAGCTTCGGCACCACACGACGTGTCCGGTAAGCCGGAAGCCACCTGGGCTCAACCCTTAAGCCGGGAAGAGCTGTCCTGACCCGGGGCGTCTCTCGACGTTCGGGGTCAGTGGCCTATGTTCGTGTAGCCGCCTCACCTAACGAGGTGCTTACCGGACCGATCATGCACGACCTACCCGTCTCGGTCAACGTGATCCGGGCGGGTGTCGCGAATCCTTACGCGTTCACCATGTATTTGGCAGCCTTTGCTCAGGTTCGGGCGGCCCGACCACCGCGGGCCCCGACCGCCAGTGCACGCGGACGCAGCCCGTCTAGCACCAGCGACACCACGAAGTCGGCTACCTGGGCGGCGGTGACGTTATCGTCGGTATTCAGCCGTCGGTGTGCCAACTGCCCCACCAGCGCCGCCAACGTGTACGCGGCCATCCGGGACGGGGCCTCGACAACCTCACCGCGCCGTTGAGCGGCAACAACGACGGCTTCGATGTCGTCGATGAACCGCTCGTAGATTCCGCCGAGATGCTCTTCGAATCGGCCCCCAAGCGCGTAAGCGTCACGGAACAGTAGTTTGACGGTAGCCTTGTCGGTTTCGAAGAACTCGAACGTGGCCTGTACCGCGGCCTGTAACAGGGCCCGAAGCGGCGCCTCGGTAGACCCGCCAACGCGGGCCAGTTCGGCCGCGACATGCGCGCGCAGCGCCTCCTCTTCACCGGCCATCAAGGCGTGGAACAAGTCGTCCTTGGAGTCGAAGTACCAGTAGATCAGCCCGTACGCCAGGCCGGCCTGCTTGGCGATGTCTGCGACGGTGGTGGCATGAAAACCCTTGTGAGCAAACACTATTTTGGCCGCGGCCAAGATCTCGTCGCGCCGTTGCGACTTGTCCTCATCGCTGACCGCTCGGCGCCGCCGCGCGCTAGCGCGGCTCACCTTTGCACCAACCCCTGCAGTTGCCCGACGGTGTCGATGAACTCCTCGACCATGTCAAGCACCACCGAGCGGGCCGACCGCACCCGGTCGAGTGAGCCGACGACCTGTCCGACGAAGTAGGTCGCCAGCTCACGAGCCTTGGCCCCGGGCTGGCCGGCGGCCTGGTTGATGCGCAACTGCGGGTCGCTGACCAGCGCGCTCTGCAGCGGCATGCCAAGCGGGTCGGGGCTGTCAGGCCGATCCCATTCGTCGGTCCAGGCCGTGCGCAGCATGCGCGCCGGCTTGCCGGTTAGCGACCGGGACCGCACCGTGTCCGAGGATGTTGCGGCCAGAAACTTGTCCTTGACCACCGGGGGCGTTTCGGCTTCTTCGGTGGTCAACCAGACCGACCCGCACCAGACGCCTTCCGCCCCCAGGGCCAACGCCGCAGCGATCTGGCGGCCACGGGCGATCCCGCCCGCGGCCAGCACCGGCGTTGGCGACACCGCATCGACGACTTCGGGAACCAGAACCATGGTCGCCACCTCGCCGGTGTGGCCTCCGGCCTCGGTGCCCTGCGCGACGATCAGGTCAACACCCGCAGCCGCGTGTCGCCGCGCGTGCTGCGCCGTGCCGGCTAGGGCGGCAACCAGCACGTCATGGTTGTGGGCGCGCTCCACGAGATCCGGTGGCGGCGGCCCGAGCGCGCTGGCGATCAACCGGATGTCATGGGCGAAGGCCACATCCAGCAACGGCTGATAACCCTTGGGCGAGATGTGCAGCCCACCGGCCGAGGACGAACGCTGCCGGTCGGTGACCGCGGGGATGCCATAGCGAACCAGCAAGTCGTCGACGAAGGTGCGATGCCCTTCGGGTATGAGCTCCCGGGCCTGCTGGGCATCGATACCGCCTTGCTCGGCGCCGATGTATTTGGGCGGCAGCAGCACGTCGACTCCGTACGGCTTGCCACCCGTGTGCTCCTCGATCCAGGTCAGCTCGCTCTCCAGCCGTTTGGGGCTATGTGCGACGGCACCGAGGATCCCGAACCCGCCCGCATTGGACACCGCCGCCACCACATCCCGGCAGTGGCTGAACGCGCATATTGGAAACTCAGCACCGAGCAGCTCGGCGACTCTGGTCCGCATTGCGACGACGCTAAGAGTTATTGATTGATATGTCAATCTAATAGGGTAGATTACCTGCCATGTCCGACCCGTTGACCGCCCAAGAGCAGCACAAACGTCGCCAGGCGGTGCGTGAGCTGATGCCGAGGACGCCGTTCATCGGCGGGCTCGGCATCGTGTTCGAACGCTACGAACCCGACGACGTCGTGATCCGACTCCCGTTTCGCACCGACCTCACCAATGACGGCACCTACTTTCACGGTGGGGTGATCGCGTCGGTGATGGACACCGCCGGTGCCGCCGCCGCTTGGTCGAACCACGACTTCGACAGGGGCACCCGCGCCGCCACGGTCGCGATGAGCATCCAGTACACCGGCGCCGCCAAGCGGTGTGACTTGCTCTGTCATGCGCGCACTGCCCGACGCCGCAAGGAACTCACCTTTACCGAGATCACCGCAACCGATCCCGACGGGAACATCGTCGCTCACGCTGTGCAGACCTACCGGATCGTCTAGTGCTTCTGCGCCGAACGTGCACTCAGGGCGGAAAAATCGCCGGCGGAATCTCGCCATGGTTACACGCTCGGCGCAGTCACCTTGGCGAAAGGCCGTCGGGCGGCCAGCTGGAAACGCCGTCTTCCAGTGGGACCTCGAGGCTGTGCAGGATCGAAGCGACCATTCGCCATGCGCTTATCACCGTAACGAGTTCGATGAGAACCACTTTGTCGCAATGTAATTCCCGCTCGCAAGCCGACCAGCTCTGCGCACTCACCGCGCCCTCGCGCACCACGTCATCGGTGGCCGCCAGGACGGCCTGCTCAGCGGGCCCGAACCCGTTGTACCCTTGCCAATCCCGTACACCGAGCAGATCGTCGGCCGACACGCCAAGCCCTGAAGCAACCCGCCAGTGTTGGGTCCATTCGTAGTCACAGTCGGTGAGCCAACCAATCCGCATGATCACCAACTCACGCAACCGTGAGTCCAGGGTCCCGTGCCACAGCATGGTGGCGAGCAGGTCGTTGAAGGTCCGCGCTAGTCGCGGATGATTCAGCAACACTTGGAAGATGCTGAGCTCAGCCATGTAGTCGGGCACGCCCGCTTCGTCGGCAGCAGCTTTGGCCTCGTCGACCGGCAACAGGGGCACGCGGGATGTTGTCATGGTGTGAGCACTCCGTGGATAGGCGGGACACCGTCGCGTTCACCGGCCATGGTAGCCAGCAGATCCTCGGCGCCTTCGAGCCGCACGCAGCGGCGAGGCAGGCTTGCGAAGGGGTATCGACCGGACACCAACAGATCAAGCGCGGCCCGGTAGGCGGTGGCGTCTACGCCGAGGGCGCCAAGCACACGCAGCTCCTTGAACACAACGACGTCGGGCGAAAATCCCGGTGCCCCGCTGCCCACGCCCCGGGTGCCGGCGACAACAACGGTCCCGGCGGGCCGGGCTAGCGCTATCGCCTGTGCGAATGCCGCTGGCGCCTTGGCGGTCACGTCGACAACGACGTCTGCCAGCCCACCGGTCTGTTCGGTCAGGGCGGCGACCGGGTCATCGATCGCAACATCGACGGCGAGGTCGGCTCCGAACTGTGCCGCCAGCGCCAACCGGTCGGCGTCACGGGGTCCCAACCCGGTCACCATCACGAACCCGGCACCGGCCCCTTTTGCCGCCGCGGCGGCGCACAGCCCCCGGATTCCTGGACCCAGCACCGCCACGACGTCGCCCGGTTTGGTTTCGGGAATCGTTACTCCCCAACGTATTCCCGCCCCCAGCGGGTTGAACAAGGTGGCCACTTCCGGGCTGAGGTCACCGGCCACCCGCAACACCATCGAATCCGGCGCCAGGTACTGATATTCGGCGTAACCGCCCCACAGGCCAGGCTCTCGGTCAACCGGGATGAACCCGTACATGTCAGCGAGGCCATGCCGTACACAACGCCGGTACTCGCCGCCACGACAGTTAGCGCACTGCCGACACGACTGGAATACCTCGACGGCTACTCGGTCGCCGGCCGACACGCCCCACCGCTGCTCCGCCCGCGGACCGATGGCCGCAATCGTCCCGACCGTCTCGTGGCCAGGTACGAAGGCAAACCCACCGGCCAGCTCGCCCGTGTATTGCTCGTGATCGGTGCCGCACAGCCCGCAGGCCTCTACTCGCACTAGTGCGTCATCATCGCCGATGCGCGGCAGCCGGTACTGGCGCACGACCAGCCTGCGCGGCGCCTCCAATACCAATGCCCGTACCACCGCGCCGTCCGACATACCAGCACACTAGGAATCGTGTCGTGCTCAGTCAATGCCGAGCGGCCCACTAACACTGGGCCACAGAGACAGCAAACCGGTTGTAGCACAATGGAAAACAAGCTCCAACGATGCAGTCAAGCGTCTAACCGGGTGAACTCACGCCGTCGGTAAAGCTGGACGCACTGTGCCCGCCTGATCTTGCCGCTGGTGGTGATGGGAATCGACCCGGGCGACACCAGAACGAGATCGGCCACGCTCAGACCGTGCGAATCAAATATCGCCGCGGCGACGTCACGCTTGACGATGCGCAGCCGGTCCGCCACATCCTCGTCGGAGTCTCCCCGTTTCTTGAGTTCGATAATCGCGACCAGCTTTTCGGTGCCGTGGTCGGGGACCGCGATCGCCGCACAGCGGCCGGAGGTTATCTCCTGGATGGTCGCCTCGATGTCGTCGGGAGCGTGGTTGCGCCCATACACAATCAAGAGGTCCTTGATGCGGCCGATGATGAACAGCTCGCCGCCGGAGACGAAACCCGAATCCCCGGTTCGCAGCCAAGGCGCTTCGGGTGTGCCCGCCGAAGGGGTGACAATCCTGGCGCCAAACGTGCGCTTGCTCTCCTCGGGTTTGTGCCAATAGCCGGACGCAACGTTGCCACCTTGCACCCAGATCTCACCGACCGATCCCTGCGGACACTCGATACACGTGTCTGGATCAACGATGCGCACTAGCTGTGACCGTGGGACGCCGTAGCTGACCAGCGGTGTGCCGCTTCCGCTCGGGCACCGGATCGCTTGGCCCGCAGGCAGTTTCTCGGATTCGAAGTCGACGATTTCTGGTGGTTCGTTCACATTACGGGTCGCTATGTACACCGTTGCTTCCGCCATGCCATACGCGGGCCGCAGCGCCGCGGCGGCAAAATTAAAGCGGCCGAACCGTTCAGCAAATCGTTTGAGGGTCGCCGGGTGTACTCGCTCGCTGCCGTTGAGGATGGTGTGCACGCCGGCGAGGTCAAGTCCGTCCATGTCGTCGTCTGACGTCTTACGCACCGCCAATTCGAAAGCGAAATTCGGTCCTGCCGAAATCGTGCGACCGTTACGTGCCAGCAGTTGTATCCATCGAGCCGGCCGCTGAAGGAACCCCACCGGACTCGTCAACACGGTGGGTACACCCGCCAGGATCGGCATGATCGCGCCTAATAGAAGACCCATGTCGTGGTACAGCGGCAGCCAAGACACCACAGTGAGGTCCGGCGGGACGACGCCCCCCTCGGGCGCAAAGAAGTCGGCCACGATCTGCTCGAAATTGGCGAAGACATTTTTGTTCGAGACCATGACACCGGCCGGCGTACGGGTGGATCCCGAAGTATATTGCAAATACGCGGTTTCCGGCGTATCCCTGCCGGTTGGGCGCGCGCCAGGGCTGCGGGAGCGCTGCCGAGAATCTAAGTCCAGCAAATCAAGCTCAACGATTGATGGTGCGGACTGGCCTGGCTGTGGCTGAGCGCATTCTCTGACATCGTCAACGGCCCCCGACGTCGTCAGAATGACAGCGGGCGAAGTGTCGCTTAGCACCGAAATCGTACGCTCATCGTGGGCGCCGGCATGTGGAACCGGCAGCGGAACCGCGATACGTCCGGCCTGCAACGCGCCGAGAAATCCAACGACGTATTCGATTCCCTGCGGTGCCAGTATCACTGCCCGATCACCGGTCGCCCCCACATGCCGGAGCGGCTCGGCGACATTGAGCATTCGCCGATACAACTGAGACCAGGTCAGGGTTTCGGCAACACCGGCCCAGTCCTGCTCGTAATCGATGTAGGTGATGGCCGCACCATTGGGGTGCACACTGGCGCGCTCGCGCAGCGCGGTGGGAATCGAAGACGCGACCACGGCAGCACACTACCTCTAACGCTTCGTCAACGCTGACGGTTTCGCCCGACGGTGACTCAGCTTCCACAACCAACCTGGCGCTGGTGGCAGCAAAGAGAGACGGAGCAGGTGCAGTCCAGCCACATCGACGGAGAAATAGTCGGCGCGTTGATCCCTGACCTGGCGGTGCTGCACAGCGAGGATGCCTCACGCGCGGCCGTGGGAAGGGAAAAGCATAGATGCTCGTTGGATCCTCTAGGTGGCGGCTTCCGTTCCCGTCGTGCCTCGATGCCGGCCGGCGCGCTTCTGCTGTCTGCGGTCATCGCAATACAACTGGACCGGATGAATGCCAGAGTATTCGGCGATGGCTGGATCGGCGCGCAAGCGTGCATGTGGGTCAACAAGTTTCACGAGGAGAGCACCGTCACCGCGTTGTCCCCCAGTAGTCCGATCGCGCAGGGCTCGATCGCGCGGCATCCAGAGACGATGCAATCGGCGTACGTGCGCATCGCCGAGGGCGGATCGCGCGATGTCGCCCCAGCCGCCCAGCTTCAGCGACGACGGCCTTGATCCGTCCAGTGAAACCTGCACGTAACATTTTCGATTTCGGGGATTTCCGGGCACCAATTGGCATAACCTGAACATCGGAGTTCGGGTTGCCTTCGACACTTCGGCAATCCGTCTTTCACGACTAGGCAAATTGCGTGGCGCGAAGCCCGGCTGGCTACCTAAGCCGGTCCGGCACGGGCGGTCGTCCACCATCAGATATTGACGACGAGGCAGGGAAAGGCGACATCGGACCGCGAGGCGTCCGGCGCTTCCGCAATTGTCCGCTGCACCGGCGTATTATAGTTGTGAGCTGCGACTTTAATATTGACTGATGAATCAATCATGACTTCCGAGGCAGTTTCGAGTTGACGCCAGCGTCAGGAACTTTTTTTGTACGTCCGAACGATTTTTCCACATATATCGGGGCAACCGGCTACGCTGCTGTTCACGCCAATGAACTAAAGGGTTGGCGTGAAGCGTGGGGGTCGGTGGGTGCGTTTGGTGCTGCGGTTCTATCAACCCGGACCGAAGTTCGACGATACGCCGCTGGCAAAAGCTTGAACCGTGGGTAAGGAGAGAACAAAGACCGTGGATAGGACACGTGTTACGCCGGTAGCTGTCATTGGTATGGGGTGCCGGCTGCCGGGGGGCATCGACTCACCCGATCGGTTGTGGGAGGCGTTGCTGCGGGGCGACGATCTGGTCACCGAGATCCCCGCCGACCGCTGGGACATCGACGAGTACTACGACCCCGAACCCGGCGTGCCCGGACGCACCGACTGCAAATGGGGCGCGTACCTCGATAACGTCGGCGACTTTGATCCCGAGTTCTTCGGGATCGGGGAGAAAGAAGCGATAGCGATCGATCCGCAGCACCGCTTGTTGCTGGAAACCTCCTGGGAAGCCATGGAGCACGGCGGCCTAACACCGAACCAGATGGCCTCGCGGACAGGGGTTTTCGTGGGGTTGGTTCATACCGACTACATATTGGTACACGCCGACAACCAGACTTTCGAAGGGCCGTACGGCAACACGGGCACCAATGCCTGCTTCGCATCCGGGCGGGTGGCGTACGCCATGGGCTTGCAGGGTCCCGCGATCACGGTAGATACCGCATGCTCGTCTGGCCTCACCGCTATCCACCTGGCTTGTCGTAGCCTGCACGACGGCGAAAGCGACATTGCGCTAGCCGGCGGTGTCTACGTGATGCTCGAACCGCGGCGGTTCGCCTCGGGCTCGGCGTTGGGCATGTTGTCTGCGACCGGGCGCTGTCATGCGTTCGACGTTTCCGCGGACGGTTTCGTCTCCGGTGAGGGTTGTGTCATGTTGGCGCTCAAGCGGTTGCCGGATGCGCTGGCCGATGGGGACCGGATCCTGGCCGTAATTCGTGGCACGGCCGCCAACCAAGACGGCCACACCGTCAATATCGCGACACCATCACGGTCCGCGCAGGTCGCGGCGTATCGGGAGGCGTTGGATGTGGCCGGTGTGGACCCGGCTACGGTGGGCATGGTCGAGGCGCACGGCCCGGGCACCCCGGTGGGTGACCCCATCGAATACGCCAGCCTGGCCGAGGTATACGGCAACGACGGCCCCTGCGCGCTGGCATCGGTGAAGACCAATTTCGGCCACACCCAGTCGGCCGCTGGAGCGCTGGGACTGATGAAGGCGGTCCTGGCCCTCCAACACGGCGTGGTCCCACAGAATCTGCACTTCACGGCCCTGCCTGACAAGCTTGCCGCAATCGAAACCAACCTGTTTGTGCCGCAAGAGATTACGCCGTGGCCCGGCGCCGATCAAGAAACGCCCCGGCGCGCGGCGGTGTCGTCGTATGGCATGACGGGCACCAATGTGCACGCCATTGTCGAGCAGGCACCGGTGCCAGCCCCCGAATCCGGTGCACCAGGCGACACCCCGGCCACACCCGGTATCGACGGCGCGCTGCTGTTCGCGCTGTCGGCCAGCTCGCAGGACGCGCTGCGGCAGACCGCCGCGCGGCTGGCCGATTGGGTCGACGCCCAAGGACCCGAGCTGGCGCCGGCGGATCTGGCCTACACCCTGGCCCGCCGGCGCGGACACCGGCCGGTGCGCACCGCCGTACTGGCCGCCACCACCGCGGAGCTGACCGAGGCGCTGCGGGAAGTCGCCACCGGCGAACCCCCCTACCCACCCGCGGTCGGCCAAGACGACCGCGGACCGGTCTGGGTGTTCTCCGGGCAAGGCTCGCAATGGGCGGGCATGGGCGCCGACCTGCTGGCCACCGAACCGGTATTCGCCGCCACCATCGCCGCGATCGAACCACTGATCGCCGCGGAATCCGGCTTCTCGGTGACCGAAGCCATGACCGCCCCCGAGGTCGTGACCGGCATCGACCGGGTGCAACCGACCCTGTTTGCCATGCAGGTCGCGCTGGCGGCCACAATGAAGTCCTACGGCGTAGCGCCCGGCGCGGTCATCGGCCACTCGCTGGGCGAGTCCGCGGCCGCGGTGGTCGCCGGCGCGCTCTGCCTCGAAGACGGAGTGCGCGTCATCTGCCGGCGGTCGGCGCTGATGACCCGTATCGCCGGCGCCGGCGCCATGGCATCGGTGGAACTGCCTGCTCAACAAGTGCTTTCGGAGTTGATGGCGCGCGGCGTCAACGACGCCGTGGTCGCGGTGGTGGCCTCCCCGCAGTCCACCGTGATCGGCGGGGCCACCCAGACGGTACGCGACCTGGTGGCCGCCTGGGAGCAACGCGACGTGCTGGCCCGTGAGGTGGCCGTCGACGTAGCATCGCACTCCCCGCAGGTCGACCCGATCCTCGACGAACTGGCCGAAGCGCTCGCCGAAATCAGCCCGCTGCAACCGGAAATCCCCTACTACTCGGCGACCTCGTTCGACCCGCGCGAGGAGCCCTACTGCGACGCCTACTACTGGGTGGACAACCTGCGCCACACCGTACGCTTCGCCGCGGCGGTGCAAGCCGCCCTCGAAGACGGCTACCGGGTCTTCACCGAGCTGACCCCCCACCCCCTGCTGACCCACGCGGTCGACCAGACCGCCCGCAGCCTCGACATGTCCGCGGCTGCGCTGGCCGGCATGCGCCGCGAACAACCACTGCCCCACGGGCTGCGCGCACTGGCCGGCGACCTCTACGCCGCCGGCGCCGCCGTCGACTTCGCCGTGCTCTACCCCACCGGCCGACTGATCAACGCACCACTGCCCACATGGAACCACCGTCGTCTGCTGCTCGACGACACGACCCGTCGCATCGCCCACGCCAATACCGTCGCCGTACACCCATTGCTGGGCTCCCACGTGCGCCTGCCCGAGGAGCCGGAACGCCACGTCTGGCAGGGCGAGGTCGGCACCGTGACACAACCCTGGCTGGCCGATCACCAAATCCACGGCGCGGCCGCCCTTCCGGGAGCCGCCTACTGCGAGATGGCGTTGGCCGCAGCCCGCGCCGTCCTCGGCGAAGCCTCCGAAGTCCGCGACATCCGATTCGAGCAGATGTTGCTGCTCGACGACGAAACCCCCATCGGCGTCACCGCCACGGTAGAAGCCCCCGGCGTTGTCCCACTCACAGTAGAGACCAGCCATGATGGTAGGTACACACGGCAACTCGCCGCGGTTCTGCACGTTGTCCGGGAAGCCGACGACGCCCCGGACCAGCCACCCCAGAAAAACATCGCCGAACTGCTGGCCAGCCATCCCCACAAGGTGGACGGCGCCGAGGTTCGGCAATGGCTGGACAAGCGTGGTCATCGCTTAGGGCCGGCTTTTGCGGGTCTGGTTGACGCGTACATCGCCGAAGGGGCCGGCGACACGGTGCTGGCCGAGGTCAACCTACCGGGCCCGCTTCGCTCGCAGGTCAAAGCTTACGGCGTGCATCCCGTGCTGCTGGATGCGTGCTTCCAGTCGGTGGCGGCTCATCCCGCCGTCCAGGGTATGGCCGACGGTGGTTTGTTGCTGCCGTTGGGTGTGCGGCGGTTGCGGTCCTATGGGTCGGCCCGTCATGCCCGGTACTGCTGCACGACGGTGACCGCGTGCGGTGTGGGCGTGGAAGCCGACCTGGACGTGTTGGACGAGCACGGCGCGGTGGTGTTGGCGGTGCGTGGGCTGCAGTTGGGTACCGGCGCGTCGCAGGCCAGCGAACGTGCCCGGGTTTTGGGTGAGCGGCTGCTGAGCATCGAATGGCACGAACGTGAGCTGCCCGAAAACAGCCACGCCGAACCCGGCGCCTGGCTGCTGATCAGCACGTGTGACGCTACGGATTTGGTGGCCGCACAGTTGACCGACGCGCTGAAGGTGCACGACGCGCAGTGCACAACGATGTCCTGGCCGCAGCGCGCCGACCACGCAGCCCAGGCCGCGCGGCTGCGCGACCAGCTCGGCACCGGCGGGTTCACCGGCGTATTCGTGTTGACCGCGCCGCAGACCGGCGACCCCGACGCGGAATCCCCCGTGCGCGGCGGCGAGCTTGTCAAACATGTGGTGCGTATCGCCCGCGAGATTCCAGAGATCACGGCCCAAGAGCCGCGGTTGTATGTGCTGACCCACAATGCTCAGGCGGTGTTGTCTGGTGACCGACCCAATCTTGAGCAGGGTGGGATGCGGGGGTTGTTGCGGGTGATTGGTGCTGAGCATCCGCATTTGAAGGCCAGCTATGTCGATGTGGATGAGCAGACCGGCGCGGAGTCGGTGGCGCGTCAGCTGCTGGCGGCCAGCGGCGAGGATGAGACCGCCTGGCGCAACGACCAGTGGTACACCGCCCGGTTGTGCCCAGCCCCGCTGCGCCCCGAGGAGCGGCAAACCACCGTCGTCGACCACGCCGAGGCCGGCATGCGCCTACAGATCCGTACTCCCGGTGACCTGCAAACCTTGGAGTTCGCCGCGTTCGACCGGGTCCCGCCGGGCCCGGGAGAGATCGAGGTCGCCGTCACCGCGTCCAGCATCAACTTCGCCGACGTGCTGGTCACCTTCGGCCGCTACCAAACCCTCGACGGGCGACAGCCGCAGCTGGGCACCGATTTCGCCGGGGTGGTGAGCGCGGTCGGGCCCGGGGTCAGCGAACTCAAGGTCGGTGACCGGGTCGGCGGCATGTCACCCAACGGCTGCTGGGCCACGTTCGTCACCTGCGACGCCCGCCTGGCCACCAGACTGCCCGAGGGGCTGACCGACGCCCAAGCCGCGGCAGTGACCACCGCCAGCGCCACCGCGTGGTACGGGCTGCAGGACCTGGCGCGGATCAAGGCCGGCGACAAGGTGCTCATCCACTCCGCCACCGGCGGAGTGGGCCAGGCCGCAATCGCGATCGCGCGTGCGGCCGGAGCCCAGATCTACGCCACCGCAGGCAACGAAAAGCGTCGAGACCTGCTGCGCGACATGGGCATCGAACACGTCTATGACTCGCGCAGCGTCGAGTTCGCCGAGCAGATCCGCCGCGACACCGCCGGCTACGGCGTGGACATCGTGCTCAACTCCGTGACCGGTGCCGCACAGTTGGCCGGCCTCAAACTACTGGCCCTGGGCGGCCGCTTCATCGAAATCGGCAAACGCGACATCTACTCCAATACCCGACTGGAACTCTTGCCATTCCGGCGCAATCTGGCGTTCTACGGTCTAGACCTGGGGTTGATGTCGGTGAGCCATCCGGCTGCGGTCCGCGAACTGTTGAGCACGGTGTATCGGTTGACCGTCGAGGGTGTGCTGCCGATGCCGCAGAGCACCCATTACCCGCTGGCCGAGGCGGCCACCGCGATCCGGGTGATGGGCGCGGCCGAGCACACCGGCAAGCTCATCCTCGACGTCCCCCACGCCGGGCGCAGCAGCGTGGTGCTTCCCCCCGAACAGGCTCGGGTTTTCCGTTCAGACGGGTCCTACATCATCACCGGTGGCCTGGGTGGGCTGGGCTTATTCCTGGCCGAGAAGATGGCCAACGCCGGGGCCGGCCGCATCGTGCTCAGCTCGCGCTCACAGCCCAGCCAAAAGGCGTTGGAGACCATCGAACTCGTCCGCGCGATCGGGTCTGACGTAGTGGTGGAGTGCGGCGATATCGCCCAGCCGGACACCGCCGACCGGTTGGTCACGGCGGCCACCGCGACGGGTTTGCCGCTGCGCGGCGTGCTGCACGCGGCCGCGGTGGTCGAGGACGCCACCTTGGCCAACATCACCGACGAACTCATCGAACGCGACTGGGCGCCCAAGGCATATGGCGCCTGGCAACTGCACCGGGCCACCGCGGACCAGCCGCTGGACTGGTTCTGCTCATTCTCCTCAGCGGCCGCCCTGGTGGGCTCGCCGGGTCAGGGCGCCTACGCCGCGGCCAACAGCTGGCTGGACACCTTCACCCACTGGCGGCGAGCCCAAGACCTACCAGCCACCTCCATCGCCTGGGGCGCCTGGGGCCAGATCGGCCGCGCGATCGCCTTTGCCGAACAAACCGGCGACGCCATCGCCCCCGAGGAAGGCGCCTACGCCTTCGAGACCCTGCTGCGCCACAACCGCGCCTACAGCGGCTACGCCCCGGTGATCGGATCACCCTGGCTGACAGCCTTCGCCCAGCACAGCCCATTCGCGGAGAAGTTCCAATCCCTGGGGCAAAACCGTTCAGGCACAAGCAAATTCCTTGCCGAGCTGGTGGACCTGCCCCGCGAGGAATGGCCAGACCGGCTGCGGCGGCTACTCTCCAAGCAGGTCGGCCTAATCCTACGCCGCACCATCGACACCGACCGGCTGCTCAGCGAGTACGGCCTGGACTCACTGAGCAGCCAGGAACTGCGTGCGCGGGTGGAAGCCGAAACCGGGATCCGCATTTCCGCCACCGAAATCAACACCACCGTTCGTGGCCTGGCGGATCTGATGTGCGACAAGTTGGCGGCCGACAGGGACGCGCCGGCACCCGCCTGACGTCGAACGCGGGAAGGCGCTGATGAAGTTTGTCTTGGCGGTCCACGGAACCCGCGGTGATGTCGAACCTTGCGCCGCGGTTGGCGTGGAGCTGCGGCGGCGAGGCCACGCAGTTCATATGGCAGTGCCGCCCAACCTGATCGAGTTCGTCGAGTCGGCAGGTCTGACCGGCGTCGCCTACGGCCCGGACTCGGACGAACAGATCAACACGGTCGCGGCATTCGTCCGCAACCTCACCAGAGCCCAGAATCCGCTCAACCTCGCCCGCGCCGTCAAGGAACTATTCGTCGAAGGCTGGGCGGAGATGGGCACGACGTTGACCACGTTGGCCGACGGCGCCGACCTGGTGATGACGGGCCAGACATATCATGGTGTGGCAGCCAACGTCGCCGAGTACTACGACATTCCGGCTGCGGCACTGCATCACTTTCCGATGCAGGTCAACGGCCAAATCGCGATCCCGTCGATACCGACGCCGGCGACTCTGGTGCGCGCGACGATGAAGGTCTCATGGCGGCTGTATGCGTACGTCAGCAAGGATGCCGATCGCGCGCAACGACGTGAACTGGGCCTACCGCCAGCACCGGCGCCGGCGGTGCGTCGGCTGGCGGAACGCGGAGCGCCCGAAATCCAAGCCTACGACCCGGTTTTTTTCCCCGGACTGGCGGCCGAATGGAGCGACCGCCGCCCGTTTGTCGGCCCGCTGACCATGGAGTTACACAGCGAACCCAACGAAGAACTCGAGTCGTGGATCGCCGCCGGAACACCACCCATCTACTTCGGCTTCGGCAGCACGCCCGTCCAAACGCCCGTCCAAACGCTCGCCATGATCTCCGATGTCTGCGCACAGCTCGGCGAGCGAGCCCTGATCTATTCTCCGGCAGCCAACTCCACCCGCATTCGTCATGCCGACCACGTGAAACGTGTCGGCCTGGTCAACTATTCGACCATCCTTCCCAAGTGCCGCGCGGTCGTCCACCACGGTGGCGCCGGTACCACCGCCGCCGGCCTGCGAGCGGGAATGCCCACGCTGATTCTCTGGGACGTGGCCGATCAACCGATCTGGGCCGGTGCCGTCCAACGACTCAAAGTCGGCTCTGCCAAACGCTTTACGAACATCACCCGCGGGTCATTGCTCAAGGAGCTACGATCGATCCTGGCGCCGGAATGCGCCGCGCGGGCACGTGAGATCTCGACACGGATGACCCGGCCGACAGCCGCCGTCACCGCGGCCGCGGACCTGCTGGAGGCGACGGCACGCCAAACGCCTGGGAGCACGCCTAGCAGCTCGCCGGGCAGGTGAGCGGAAATGACTTGTGCCACTTACGATGATGGGCCATCCCCATCTCCCGCAAGATACCCATAGCGGCGGGCCAGCCATGCGTTCGACGCAATCCCCGGATCATGGCCGCACTTGCACCCCAGTGATACCGGTGCCCACCGAAGTGCGTATTGGCGGTCTTGCGCCCGAAATGGTTGATGTAGGCCATCTCGGTTGTGTACAGGCCATACCCGGACTTTCGAGCCCGTAACGCGAGATCCAGGTCGAGCCCCCATCCGTAGCGCCCGAACGTGGACAGGTCCATGCCGCCGACCGCATCCCAGCAATCCCGCGACATCACCAGCGCCGTTCCCTCGACTGCGGGCACCTTCCGGTATCGCGCTCGCGGAACATAGCTTTCGGCGTCTGGTTTCTCGTCAGCTACCGCGAAGGGAAAACCCACGTCAAACATCGGCCCGACCATTCCGGCGTCGGCCGGTAGCCGCGAGTCGAGCAACGCGGCAACAAATCCCTTCGAGACCCGGGTGTCGTTGTTGAGCGTCATTGCGTGGGAGTAACCCTCCGCGAACGCAAGTCGGAAACCGAGCTCGCTCCCCCCGGCCCAGCCTAGGTTCTCTCCCGGTGTGCTCACTCGCTCGGTGCCGATCCTAGGATAATCACCGCGGTTGTCGACGATGAGATAGTCGGCGCCCTCACGTTCCAGGTCGGCCACGAGTGCGTGGGTGTATTCGTGCTGCCCAAACACCGGCACCGTAATCATCAGGGACACAAGCGGAGCGTACAACGATCATCCTCGCGCCGAAGGCCATTCGCCGAAGCGCCACCCTCGCTTAGCGCGCACGGCGGGCTGCATCTTCGAGCAGATCGGCGGTGGCCGTGACGCTGGCGGCGGGTTTGGTCATCCGAGACGCGATCTCCCGCGCTCGGGTGACATAGTCCGGCGCAAGTATCGTTCGAAGGTCGGCAATCAGCGATTCTTTGGTGGCGCTTGAAAAGCGTCTCCCCCGGCCTACTTTCAGCTGTTTGATCTGAGCAGCCCAGATCGGCTGGTCGGAGGTGACCCACAGAATCAAGGTGGGGATACCGGCTCGAAGACCGGCGGCGGTGGTGCCCGCGCCGCCATGGTGGACGACCGCACGGCAGGTGGGAAAGACCGCCGCGTGGCTGACCACACGCACCACCTTCACGTGATCGAACTGCGGGATTCCGGTCGCATCGCTGGGTCCCGAGCAAATCAACGCGCGCTCGCCCAACTCCGCGCAGGCCGCACTGATCATGGCGACCCGGTCGGCCAGGGATCCGATCGGCATGCTGCCAAAGCCGAAATAAATCGGCGGTGTATCGGCAGCGATCCATGAAGCGACCTCGTCGTCCGCGTCGGTCGCCGATTCCATCGTCAACGCGCCGACGAACGGGCGTCGGCCGCCCCATTCCGCTGCCAGCCCCGGGAAGCAAAGCGCGTCGTAGGCTTGGATCTCCAGCGACCCGCGTACGGCCATTCGCCGCGGCGCGGGAGTTGACGCCTTCGGCAGGCCCAGTTCACGCCGCTGCGCGTCCTCAACACCTTTCGTCATGCGCCAATACAGCCAGTCGATGGCCGTGATGGTGGAGCGGACCAGTGGCGCCGGCAGCCGCGCGGGAAAGGCGATCTCGCCATTGGCTCGCACCGGATAAAAATGCAGCGCGGCCAACGGAATGCCGTGGTGCTCGGCGACGTTGGCGACCACCTCCTGGTAGATCTGACCGGTCAACAGCAGGTCGGCCCCGGCGGCCACCGGCGTCAACATCGCGCTCAGCTCCGCCCAGCCCTCGGTGACGGGCGCCATCGCTTCACGCAGCAGCTTGATGGGGTTCTGAAGTTTCCACGCGTTGTGCAGGAACTGCTCGTCGAGCTGCTCCTGAGAGTCCCTGCTTCCGTATGCGACAGCAGACAGCCCGGCCGTTTCCACGAAACCAATCAGGTTGGGCGGCACGGCAAGGCACACATCATGGCCGCGCCGCTGCAGCTCCAGGCCGACCGCTGCGCAGGGCTCGATGTCGCCGCGAGTCCCATAGCTGGCCACGACAAATTTCATGAGTTTTTCATGGGTGTGGTCTCGCCGAATCAATCCTTGGCGAACAAGTAGATCCGATAGCTGAACCCGCCGCCGCGACGTAGATCCCAGTCCAGCACACGCACCGCACAGCGGGTCAAGCCGGCCAGCAATACGGGTGCGCGGCGGCCGATGGCCTCTTGCGAACGCGCCGTGTTCGCATCCAACCCACGCTTGGCCTGCGCGCCGATGTCCCGCTGCGAAATCGTGCGCAGCGGAGCATCGGCCAACGCCGCCTCCCATTCGGCGACGACGGGATTTCGACGGGAATCGGTGTAGAGGAAGTGTCCGCCCGGGCGAAGCACGCGCGCCACTTCGGCCAAGAAGCCGCGAAAGTCGGGGTACTGGTGCGAGGCTTCGACATTGACCACCGCATCGAAGGATTCGTCGGGGAAAGGCAGGTTCTGCGCGTCGCCCTGCACGAACTGCAGGCCGGGCAGCCGGTGCTTTGCCCGGCAGAGGTCGATGCTGGCCGGATTCAAGTCCAGCCCCGTGTAGGAGGCCGGACCTAGGTTGCGGGCGATGTAGGAGGCCCCGCCACCGGCGCCACAACTGACCTCTAGCACCTCCTTGCCGGTGAGGTCCACCTGACTGGCCGTCTGGTGGTAGAGCTGGATGCAATACCGATTGGGCTCGTCGGACTCCGACAGCGGCAACGCCATCGGCGGATCCTCCTCGTAGCCGAAGTTGAAAAACACCACGTGATCGCCGACCTGGCGAGTGCCAAGCGGCAAGAAGTACTTGGTCGTGAGCTTGCCGACCAACGGATTGGACTGCAGGCGATACCTAAGAGCCACGGGGAGAGTGTCGCACGACCGCGAGGTGCACCAGGACCGAAATGCCCACTTTGCCGGACCGTGACCGCAAACCAGCACGACCGTGCAAGTTTGAGTCCAGCGAGCTATCTGTTCGGACGCCGCATCCCGCCCGCCAGCGTCGGCTGCGGGCACGCCAGCCGATCCCACGAAATGCCCCTGATCTGCGTATTTGACGCCCGCAGTGGTCAAACGCCGCCAAAGTAACGGCAACGTCACGGTTAATGCGGTTATCGTCATTTCCCCACGCCACCGATTGCCAGGCTTGTACGGTTATCGGGTGGCAAGGCATGACGAGGCCAAAGCCGGGGGACTGTTCGACCGTATCGGCAACTTCGTGGTGCGATGGCCGCTGATCGTCATTGGGTGCTGGATCGCGGTGGCGGCCGCGCTGACGCTGTTGCTCCCAACGCTGCAGGCGCAAGCCGCAAAGCGCGAGCAAGCTCCCCTGCCGCCCGGGGCCCCATCGATGGTCCTGCAAAAGGAGATGAGCGCGGCTTTCCAGGAAAAAATTGAGACCTCCGCCCTCCTTTTGGTCCTCTTGACCAACGAGAACGGGCTGGGACCCGCCGACGAGGCCGTCTACCGAAAACTGATCGAAAACCTGCGGGCGGACACGCAGGACAAAATATCGGTTCAGGATTTTCTCGCCGTCCCCGAAATGAAGGAGCTGTTGGCCAGCAAGGACAACAAGGCTTGGAACCTGCCCATCACGTTCGCGGGCGATGCCGCGTCGCCTGAGACACAAGCGGCGTTCAAACGCGTCGCCGCGATCGTCAAGCAAACAGTCGCGGGAACCAGCCTGACCGTCCACCTCAGCGGTCCGATCGCCACGGTCGCCGACCTGACGGAGCTCGGCGAGAAAGATGTGCGGATCATCGAGATCGGCACCGCGGTCAGCGTGCTGATCATCCTGATCCTCGTCTATCGGAACCTGGTGACCATGCTGGTGCCGCTGGCCACCATCGGAGCGTCGGTGGTCACTGCGCAGGGCACGTTGTCCGGGCTCGCCGAGTTCGGCCTGGCCGTGAACATGCAGGCGATCGTCTTTATGAGCGCGGTCATGATCGGGGCGGGAACCGATTACGCCGTCTTTCTGATAAGTCGCTATCACGACTATGTGCGCCACGGCGAAAAATCGGACATGGCGGTCAAGAAGGCGTTGATGTCCATCGGCAAGGTGATCACCGCATCGGCGGCCACCGTCGCCGTCACATTTCTGGCGATGGTGTTCACCAAACTGGAAGTGTTTTCGGCGGTGGGCCCGGCAATTGCGGTTGCCATCACGGTGTCGCTGCTGGGTGCGGTCACCCTGCTGCCCGCCATCCTGACACTCACCGGACGGCGGGGCTGGATCAAGCCGCGACGCGACCTGACCAGTCGAATGTGGCGGCGTTCGGGTGTTCGCATCGTGCGTCGGTCCACCATCCACCTGGTCGGCAGTCTCATTGTGCTGGTCGCCCTGGCCGGCTGCACGCTGCTGATCCGATTCAACTACGACGATCTCAAGACGGTGCCGCAGCACGTCGAAAGCGTCAAAGGATACGAGGCGATGAACCGCCATTTCCCGATGAACGCGATGACTCCGATGGTGCTGTTCATCAAATCCCCCCGAGACCTGCGGACACCCGGCGCGCTTGCCGACATCGAGATGATGTCCCGCGAGATAGCAGAATTGCCCAACATCGTGATGGTGCGGGGCTTGACCCGACCGAACGGGGAACCTCTGAAGGAGACCAAGGTCTCGTTTCAGGCTGGTGAAGTGGGCGGCAAGCTCGACGAAGCGACCACCCTGCTCGAAGAGCACGGAGGCGAGCTGGACCAGCTGACCGGCGGTGCGCACCAGTTGGCCGACGCCCTCGCCCAAATACGCAACGAAATCAATGGGGCCGTGGCCAGCTCGAGCGGGATAGTCAACACCCTGCAGGCCATGATGGACCTGATGGGCGGCGACAAGACCATCCGACAACTGGAAAATGCGTCCCAATATGTCGGGCGCATGCGGGCTCTGGGGGACAATCTGAGCGGGACCGTCACCGATGCCGAACAAATCGCCACTTGGGCCAGCCCTATGGTCAACGCCCTCAACTCCAGCCCGGTGTGTAACAGCGATCCCGCCTGTCGGACGTCGCGCGCACAGTTGGCGGCGATTGTCCAGGCGCAGGACGACGGCCTGCTCAGGTCCATCAGAGCGCTAGCCGTCACCCTGCAACAGACGCAGGAATACCAGACACTCGCCCGGACGGTGAGCACACTGGACGGGCAACTGAAGCAAGTCGTCAGCACCCTCAAAGCGGTCGACGGCCTACCCACCAAATTGGCTCAAATGCAGCAAGGAGCCAACGCTCTCGCCGACGGCAGCGCAGCGCTGGCGGCAGGCGTGCAGGAATTGGTCGATCAGGTCAAAAAGATGGGCTCAGGGCTCAACGAGGCCGCCGACTTCCTGTTGGGGATCAAGCGGGATGCGGACAAGCCGTCAATGGCGGGCTTCAACATTCCACCGCAGATTTTTTCGAGGGACGAGTTCAAGAAGGGCGCCCAGATTTTCCTGTCGGCCGATGGTCATGCGGCGCGGTACTTCGTGCAGAGCGCGCTGAATCCGGCCACCACCGAGGCGATGGATCAGGTCAACGATATCCTCCGTGTTGCGGATTCCGCGCGACCGAATACCGAACTCGAGGATGCCACGATAGGTCTGGCGGGGGTTCCGACTGCGCTGCGGGATATCCGCGACTACTACAACAGCGATATGAAATTCATCGTCATTGCGACGATCGTTATCGTATTCTTGATTCTCGTCATTCTGCTGCGCGCACTTGTGGCTCCGATATATCTGATAGGCTCGGTGCTGATTTCTTACTTGTCGGCCCTAGGCATAGGAACTCTCGTTTTCCAATTGATACTGGGCCAGGAAATGCATTGGAGCCTGCCGGGACTGTCCTTCATATTATTGGTTGCCATCGGCGCTGACTACAACATGCTGCTCATTTCACGCATCCGCGACGAATCACCACACGGTATACGCATCGGCGTCATCCGAACCGTGGGCTCCACCGGTGGTGTTATCACCTCGGCGGGTCTCATCTTCGCCGCGTCGATGTTCGGTCTGGTGGGCGCGAGCATCAACACGATGGCTCAGGCCGGTTTCACCATCGGCATCGGGATCGTGCTGGACACCTTCCTGGTCCGCACGGTCACGGTGCCGGCCTTGACCACGATGATTGGCCGGGCAAACTGGTGGCCGTCCGAGCTGGGACGCGACCCATCCACGCCGCCGACCAAAGCCGATCGGTGGCTGCGGCGGGTGAAAGGCCACCGACGCAAGGCCCCGATCCCGGCGCCCAAGCCGCCCCACACCAAGGTCGTCCGCAACACCAACGGGCACGCAAGCAAGGCGGCAACCAAGTCGGTTCCCAACGGCAAGCCCGCTGACCTAGCCGAAGGCAACGGGGAGTACCTGATCGACCACCTGCGCAGACATTCGCTTCCGCTGTTCGGCTATGCCGCCATGCCGGCCTACGATGTCGTGGATGGCGTGTCGAAACCCAACGGCGACGGCGCCCACATCGGTAAAGAACCCGTCGACCATCTACTCGGCCACTCGCTGCCGCTGTTCGGTCTTGCCGGCCTACCGAGCTACGACCGTTGGGATGACACGTCTATCGGCGAACCCGCAGTCGGTCACGCGGGGTCAAAGCCCGACGCGAAGCTGAGCACCTGAGCCTCAGTGCGCACGGTTGGCGCTCAACTCAGTTTTCCCCTGTTGCCCCTCCAGGGGCTGGTGCTACTGGTGTGACGATCCCCATTGCGCCCCATTGCGGGAGCCTCGCCTGTGGGTGCTATGCGTCCAGGCGAGTGAACTCGTCCTGACGGTACAGCTCCACACACTGTGCTCGCCGGATCTTGCCGCTGGTGGTGATTGGGATTGAGCCCGGGGAGACGAGCACAAGATCCGCCACGCTCAACCCGTGCGACTTCGAGATTGCCGAGGTCACTTCGCGTTTCACGAAACCCAGTCGTTCCGCCGCCTCGTCGTCGGACTCGTCCTTCTTCTTGAGTTCAATAATGGCAACCAGCTTCTCAGCACCATGCTCGGAAACAGCGATCGCCGCACAGCGGCCCGGACTGATCGTCTGAATCGTCGCCTCGATATCGTCGGGAGAGTGGTTGCGCCCGTACACGATCAAGAGGTCCTTGATGCGCCCCATGATGAACAGCTCACCCTCGGAGAGGAAACCCGAATCTCCCGTCCGCAGCCATGGTCCTGCGGGTGTGCCTTCGGAGGGATTGACGATCGTTGCGCTAAAGGTGCGTTCGGTCGCCTCGGGTTTCTGCCAATAGCCGATGGCGACGTTGTCGCCGTGCACCCAAATCTCACCGATCGTTCCCGCGGGGCGCTCGATGCCGGTGTCCGGGTCGACGATGCGCACCAGCTGGGTGTCGACGATGCCGTAGCTGACCAGCGGTGTGCCGCCGTCGCTTTCGGTCCGCTCAGCTTGGCCGTCCGGCAGCTTCTGGGGATCGAATTGCACTATCTTTGGCGGTTGACCCGCCTTGCGGGTGGCCACATATACCGTGGCCTCTGCCATTCCGTACGACGGACGTATCGCCTTGGGGTCAAGATTGAACGGGGCGAACCGGTCGATGAAGCGCTTCAGCGTCACCGGCTGCACCCGTTCGCTGCCGTTGAGGATGCCGTGTACGCCACCGAGATCGAGGCCCTCCATGTCCTCGTCTTTGGTCTTACGAGACGCCAGATCGAATGCGAAGTTCGGCGCGGCGGTAAACGCAAGAGTGTTGCTTGCCAACATCTGTATCCAGCGAGCCGGGCGCTGCAGGAAACCGATCGGGCTGGTCAGCACGGCGGGGATGCCAGCCAGAATCGGCAATATCAGTCCCAAGACGAAACCCATGTCGTGATAGAACGGCAACCACGACACCACGGTGGAGCCTGGCGGGGCGACCTTGCCATAGACGCCGTAGTAACTGGTCATAATTTGTTCGAAATTGGCGAAAAGATTCTTATTCGAGACCATGACACCGGCCGGCGTGCGCGTGGAACCCGAGGTGTACTGCAAGTACAAGATATCCGGATGGCCGTGAGCGGCAGAACGAGAACCGGAGCTCGGCCGAGCATCAAGATCCAGCCGATCGACTTCGATCACCGCCGGTGCGTTTTGGCCGGGCTGCGGCTGGACGTATTCGACGACATTGTCGACGACCGAGGACGCCGTGAGAACGATCGCCGGTGCGGTATCGGCGAACACGGAAACGGTGCGCTCGTCGTGGGCACCACCCTGGGGAATCGAAAGCGGAACCGCGACAATTCCGGCCTGCAGCGAGGCAATAAAGCTAACGACATAGTCGAGGCTTTGTGGCGCCAGAATTAATGCCCGATCGCCGGTCGACCCATGTTCTCTTAGCTGTGCGGCGAGGTTAAGCGTTCGCCGATATAACTGCGACCACGTCAGAGTTTCTTCAACACCATCCCAGGACCGCTCGTAATCGATAAAGGTGAGCGCTTTGTCGTTGGGCTGAAAACTGGCGCGTTCACGCAGCACACCAGGAAGAGAGGATTCGACCACGGACATCACACTACCTTCGCTGGTGTTGTTTCTCTCCAGGACTGACGAAGATGCCGAGTTCGGGAACCGCACTAGCTCATCCCGACCAGAGCCTGGAGGACATCAGGACCGGCGGGTTGACAGATCTCAAAGATGGGCCGCAAGGCTATTTGATGGCTCTTTCGGTCGTCGAGTCGGCGGCAACCGGTCCGATCCCGCATGCTCCATCCATAGAGGCCAGACGGGCGATCTATCAAGATCTAGGCATGTGATCCGCGGACGTTACGTCCCCTACCGGTCGGCGGAGAAGTGGTTTCGCGATAACCGCCGTCCCGACCTTCGAGTGCGCGCCGTCGGGTGGCGTACGCAAGCGCCGCCAAGCTCGATAACTCGGTGGACAGCCGGCGCTTGAACCGCCGCCAGGGCGTTTGCGCCCACCGGTGTTGTAGCGACAGCATCGTCATCCGCGGATGGTCCGCGATGGACTTCAGAAGCAGGGCGCGACCCTGTCGGCCGGGTGTCTTTCCGATCTCGCGAAGCACCCAGGCGGACACCTCACCGACGATCGCCTCGCGCTCGCGGTGGCCGTGAACTAGGTCGAGCATCGCCTCGAGCGTCGCGGCCATCCCATGGCCTCGTGTCTCCCAAAACTTTCGGCGGTCAGTGTACGCGGAATGCCAAATACCGTGAGCGTGGCGACGGTAGACCGCCATCGTCTCGGGCAACATGGCGATCTCGCCGCCCACCGCATGCCGCACATGCAAGTACCAATCTATCGGCATGACGTTGGCCGGGATGTCGTCGTAGCTCGGCTGACGGCGGTACACGACCGAGTTGGTTTGGATGAAGTTCCGCGCGAGCAGGGCATCGACGCTCAGGTCGCGGCGCCAGCTGAGCGGCGGGAACTCGGAGTCTTTTGCGCCATCCTCATAGATCACTCGCACAGGATGAAAACACACCGTCGTCTCCGGATGCCGGTCCAGGTACTTTACCTGCTTGGACAGCTTCAGCGGATCGGTCCAGTAATCGTCGCCTTCGCACAGTGCGAGGTACTCGCCACGAGCGGCGGACAGCACATCCTTGAAATTGGCGTGGACACCGATGTTGGTCTGCCGCAGGATCGGCCGAAACAGCTGCGGATAGCGGGCGGCGTACTCTCCTATGATCCTCGGGGTGGCGTCCGTGGAGGCATCGTCAGCGATGATCACCTCGACGGGGAACTCGGTCCTCTGGGCGGCGAAGCCGTCCAGGGCCTCGCGAATGTACTCCTCTTGGTTGTAGGAGATCGAGACGATACTCACCTTGGGCGAATCCGTCGCTGTCGGGTCAACCACCGCGCGCTAACCCTTCCCCGAACGGCGCAACGACCCGCGCAACGTCGGCAATGGCCATGTGGTCGTGAACTGGCAGCGACACGATTCGCGAGCAAATATCCTCGGTGACGGTCAGATCGGCCGACTCGACCAACTCGGCATTCGTCGCCAAGCTGTGCAACGTTCGGGTCGCCACAGCTGTACAGGTCAAGGCTGGCCTTCTCGGACGACCTGGGCCGTTGGCGCAGAGCACTCCGTCGCATGCGAGGCAACCACAACGCAACAGACCCGAGGTCCTGGATACGCGGACGCTTAAGGCTAGCCTTACCTTGTAAAAATGTCATCTTGGCCGCCAGGCCAAATGGGTTGGAATTGTCTGTGGCTCCGACGACGGCCAGGCAGAGTGCGACTGCTAGTCAGCCATCGGCAGTTGACGCCGGGCGTGGGCGAACTCGCGGAATGGGGCCGGCGCCAAAGCCTTCAAGTGCGTCCGCCGCTGCGGTCCGAGCACGGCCACCTCCACGATCATGGCCAGCCATGCGGGTATCCACCACAGCGCCGCGGCGCTGCGAACGCTGTTGGGCGACAACGGGTCCACGATCAACCAGGTGAGAATGCGCTGTCGGTCCAGCACGTTGCGCCGAGTCGCCATCACCCGTGTGGTCTCCGTCGCCGCCGTGTGACGGCGCACCGAGAGCTCGTGCGGAACGAAGCAGACCGCCGACCTCAGCATCAACCGAAGCCAGAAGTCCACATCGACGAGCTGGTAGATATCGGTGCGAAAACCACCGGCGTCCAGCGCCAATTGCCGCCGAAACATCACGGCGGTCGGTTCGCCGATCCAATTTTCCTTCGCGCCGTGCAATACCATCTGCAAGACCAGCGACGGCCCGTGGTTGCGGTCGCGCAGCTTGCGGAAACGGGTATGGACCCTGCCGTACCGTTGTTGCCACTTGATGTCGTCGCTCTCCACCCGTCGGGGGGCGAAAGCCATTCCGACACTGGGATCCTCAAAACGTCGGCTGAGTGTCTGCAGGGCTCCGGGGAGCAGCCGATCATCACCATGTACGAACTGAATAAGTCCGCCGCGCGCGACTTCCAGACATTTGTTGTGGTTTCGGTTGAGGCCGAGGCGAGGCTCATTTCGCAGCAAGCGGTCTCCGGGTCGCAGCATCGTTGCGGCGATCGCGGCGCAGTCGTCGGACGAGTCGTCGTCAACGACCACGATCTCGAACTCGACGCCCTCCTGTTCGAGGATGCTACGCAGACAGCGCTCGATGGTGGCGCCGTTGTTGTACATCGGGATGCACACCGAGATAAGCGGTTTCGCCGGGTTCACCGATACCACGCTTGATGCATCACCAGGCACCACATGGCGACTCAGAGACTAGTCACGCCCTGGTACAAAAAGAGGAACCCGACCCCTATCAGGATGGTGAGGGAGATCTGCCGACGATTGGACCGTACCCAATCCTGAAACCGCAGCATAACCTGCTGGGTTTGCTGCGGTATCGCCAGGTAGGCGACCAACGGAATCTCGATGACCGCAAGCACCAGGAGGGTGAACACGACAAATGCGCCGAGCTGAGTGCCGATCTCGGCTCCCGATGCCATGATGACCGTCAACGCCACCACACTCTCGAAGGGCGGTGCGGACGAGGCGACGCCCACCACGAACGCCGGCCACACAACGTCGCCCTGCAGCATCTGTTGAGTACGCACTTCCAGCCGCGCAACAAGACCCGGGGGGCGCTGCGCTAGCGCCAGGGCCGACATTCCACCGTCGGCTACCCCCACTGGCCCTACCGGTACCCCTACCTGCGCCCGCGCGCGAGCCACCATGCGCGCGGCCAACAGCAGCATGATGACACCGATGACGATGTGCAGACGCCCACCCGCCAGGATCCCGACCGCTTCCCTGAACTCGTTGGCCGCGGACACCACGCCTTGTATGGCCGCCAAGGCGACATCGCGCATGAACACCAGCACGGCTAGCGCGATGCCGACACCCGCCACCATGCCGCCCACCCAGAAGGCGAACAGATTCAGCATGGGCCGACGCCGCGACAGCATGACGACCGCGAGTCCCAGACGCGCCGGGTCAATCGCCATCCCCAACCCCAAAAGGAGCACCATCGTCCACATCAGTGGGGACGCTACTACGGCACGGCGCGCCCCGTAGCGTTACTGAGAAATTGCTGAAAAATGGCTATTGACCAGCTAAGATATCCGGTACGCCCGCGCCGCGGAGAGCGCCGTTGTAGGCCGCGAGCCAACCAGCACCGACTCGAGACGGTGCGCCCACACCGCGCGCCACGCGGTTCGAGCCCAACGTCAGTGCACCCTCGCTATACTTCGCCAGCGTGTGCCGTACGTCCGCCGACCACCAGGCCACGACGGCCGACGGCCGGCGGGCACAGGCGATTCACGTTCGCCATCGCAATACCCTTGCGGCCGCGCAGGAAAAGGGCCGACGGTGAGTCCCCAGCTTTGCCCCAAGGTGAGCATCGTCTCGACCACTCACAACCAGGCGGGCTACGCCCGTCAGGCCTTCGACAGCTTTCTCGACCAGCAAACCGACTTCCCGGTGGAGATCATCGTCGCCGACGACGCGTCGACCGATGCCACCCCGGCGATCATCCGTGAGTACGCCGAGCGGTACCCGCACGTGTTCCGGCCGATCTTCAGGACCGAAAACCTCGGCCTCAATGGGAACCTGACCGGCGCCCTGTCGGCCGCTCGCGGCGAGTACGTCGCGTTGTGCGAGGCGGACGACTACTGGATCGATCCGCTGAAGCTAAGCAAACAGGTCGCATTCCTCGACCGGCACCCCAAGACGACGGTGTGCTTCCATCCCGTCCGAGTGATATGGGAGGACGGCCATGCCAAGGACTCGAAGTTCCCCCCGGTTCGGGTGCGGGGCAACTTGAGCCTGGATGCGTTGATCTTGATGAACTTCATCCAGACCAACTCGGCCGTGTACCGTCGCCTCGAGCGCTACGACGACATTCCTGCCGACGTCATGCCCCTGGACTGGTATCTGCACGTCCGGCACGCGGTGCATGGCGACATCGCCATGTTGCCCGACACCATGGCCGTGTATCGCCGCCACGCCCAAGGCATGTGGCACAACCAGGTGGTGGACCCGCCAAAGTTCTGGTTGACGCAGGGTCCGGGGCATGCGGCGACGTTTGACGCGATGCTCGACCTGTTCCCGGGAGACCCCGCGCGCGAGGAGCTCATCGCCGTCATGGCCGACTGGATCCTTCGCCAGATCGCCAACGTTCCAGGCCCGGAGGGGCGCGCCGCGCTGCAGGAAACCATCGCGCGCCATCCCCGGATCGCCATGCTGGCGCTGCAGCACCGCGGGGCGACACCCGCGCGGCGGCTCAAGACCCAGTGGCGCAAGCTCGCCGCCGCGACGCCGAGCCGCAGGGGGCTCGTGGATGTGTGGCCCTCCCGGCTCCGACGCGGCTGTCGAGCCTGACCATGTCGACAAACCCAGGACCAGCCGAAGGGGCTAACCAAGTGATGGCACAGGAACATTCGGCCGGCGCGGTACAATTCACCGCCCACAACGTTCGCCTCGACGACGGAACCTTGACGATACCGGAGTCCTCGCGCACGTTAGACGAATCGTCCTGGTTCATCTCGGCGCGCGGGATTCTGGAAACCGTCTTTCCCGGGGACAAGAGCCACCTACGCCTGGCCGATGTCGGCTGCTTGGAAGGCGGGTACGCGGTCGGGTTCGCGCGCATGGGATTTCAGGTCCTCGGGATCGAGGTTCGCGAGCTGAACATGGCGGCCTGCAACTACATCAAATCGAAGACCAACCTGCCGAATCTCCGGTTCGTCCACGACAACGCCCTCAACATCGCCAACCACGGGCTCTTCGATACCGTCTTCTGCTGCGGCCTCTTCTACCACCTGGAGAATCCGAAGCAATACCTGGAAACCCTCTCGTCGGTAACGAACAAGCTGCTGATTCTCCAGACGCACTTCTCGATCATCAACCGGAGCGATAAATGGCTCCGGTTGCCCACGACGGCACGACAATTGACCGATCGGTTGCTGCGGCGGCCGGCGCCGGTGAAGTTCATGCTCTCGGCGCCCACCGAACATGAGGGACTTCCCGGTAGGTGGTTTACCGAGTTTTCCGACGACCGCTCGTTTGGCCAGCGCGACACCGCAAAATGGGCGTCCTGGGACAATCGCCGGTCATTCTGGATTCAACGCGAGCACCTACTTCAGGCCATCAAAGACGTCGGCGTCGACCTGGTGATGGAGGAGTACGACAACTTGGAACCAAGCATCGCCGAGTCGTTGCTCGGAGGTTCCTATGCGGCGAATCTTCGAGGCACCTTCATCGGTATCAAGACCCGGTGATCCACAATCGCCGCCAGCAACCTAGGGGAACTCGGTGACGTCTGCTCCGACCGTCTCGGTGATAACGATCTCGTTCAACGACCTCGACGGGTTGCAGCGCACGGTGAAAAGTGTGCGGGCGCAACGCTACCGGGGACGCATCGAGCACATCGTAATCGACGGTGGCAGCGGCGACGACGTGGTGGCATACCTGTCCGGGTGTGAACCAGGCTTCGCGTATTGGCAGTCCGAGCCCGACGGCGGGCGGTACGACGCGATGAACCAGGGCATCGCGCACGCATCGGGTGATCTGTTGTGGTTCTTGCACTCCGCCGATCGTTTTTCCGGGCCCGACGTGGTAGCCCAGGCCGTGGAGGCGCTATCCGGCAAGGGACCGGTGTCCGAATTGTGGGGCTTCGGGATGGATCGTCTCGTCGGGCTCGATCGGGTGCGCGGCCCGATACCTTTCAGCCTGCGCAAATTCCTGGCCGGCAAGCAGGTTGTTCCGCATCAAGCATCGTTCTTCGGATCATCGCTGGTGGCCAAGATCGGTGGCTACGACCTTGATTTCGGGATCGCCGCCGACCAGGAATTCATATTGCGGGCCGCGCTGGTATGCGAGCCGGTCACGATTCGGTGTGTGCTGTGCGAGTTCGACACCACGGGCGTCGGCTCGCACCGGGAACCAAGCGCGGTCTTCGGTGATCTGCGCCGCATGGGCGACCTTCATCGCCGCTACCCGTTCGGGGGAAGGCGAATATCACATGCCTACCTACGCGGCCGGGAGTTCTACGCCTACAACAGTCGATTCTGGGAAAACGTCTTCACGCGAATGTCGAAATAGATTGACGCGCCGGCGCGTCAATCGCTGCCCCGGAAGAAGATGCCATCGGCCTGCAGCATTCGACCGTTGCGGGGGTCGGTGAAACCGGGTTGCAATCCCGAGAGCGTAAAGCCCAACGAATCCACGAGATCGAGCGCCTCGCGGATGAGCATGCCACCCTCGTACAACGGCTGGAAAGACAGCTCGAGCTGCATGCCGACGCATCGGTCGTGCACCGTTGAATCGCCACCCGCGATCACCTGCTTCTCGAATCCTTGAACGTCGATCTTCAAGAACGCAATATCGTTGGGCCGCAGAACGTCTGCAGCCACGGAATCGAGTCGATGTATCGGCACCCGTTGGGCGCCCACGTAGTTGGCTGGTGGAAAGGCGTCCTGATGTCGTTTCAACATCGGCAAGACGGAACTGCTGGCGCCCTCGTTGCCGGCGACGTTGATCGAGATGGTTCCATCGACATCGCCCAGCGCACAGCGCCGGCATTCCCACAACGGGTCCGTGGAGGCGCTGCGCTGCAAGACGGCAAAGGGCCCGGGCAGCGGCTCGAACGAGACGATGCGGCCCGCGAAGCCCGCGCCGCGCAGACCCCTGGCGTACTGCCCCGAATTGGCCCCGACATCGAGCACGGCACTGACCCGATGCGATTGCAGTTGGCGCAAGAAATTGCGTTCCCAGTCCAGTTCGGCAAAGTAGCGCGACACCTCGATGCCGTTGCGACGCAAGATGTTCCGAGCGCGACGGGCCAGCCTCATTGCCGAACCGTTCCCGCGTGCTCGCGATACCACGCCACCGTCGCCTCGATGCCGTCGCGCAGCGCGATCGAAGGCCGCCATCCCGCCTCCCGTAGCACCGAAACATCCAGCAGTTTGCGTGGTGTTCCGTCCGGTTTGCTTGGATCCCAGCGGGTTTCGCCGCTATAGCCTACCGCCGAGGCGACCATCTCGGCGATCTCGCCGATGGTGTGGTCGATGCCGGTTCCCACGTTGACATGGGTCGGCCCGTCGAAATGTTCCAGCAGATACAGGCATGCGCTCGCCAGGTCGTCGACGTGCAGCAACTCCCGTCGGGGCGTGCCGGTGCCCCAGTTGGTCACGTTGGGCGCGCCACTGGCTTTGGCCTCGTCATAGCGGCGGATGAGTGCCGGCAGCAGATGCGAGCCGGACGGCGAAAAGTTGTCGCCTGGCCCGTACAGGTTGGTGGGCATCGCCGAGATCCACGGCAGGCCATGTTGGCGGCGCACCGCCTGGACCGCAAGGATGCCGGCGATTTTGGCGATCGCGTACGCGTCGTTGGTCGGCTCCAACGGACCGGTGAGCAGCGCGCTCTCCGGGATCGGCTGCGGGGCGAGTTTCGGGTAGATGCACGACGAGCCCAGGAACAGCAGCCGCGGCACCCGCGCCGCCACGGCGGCATCCAGCAGGTTGACCTGGATCTGGAGGTTTTCCGACAGGAAATCGGCCGGGTAGGTGTCGTTGGCCAGGATGCCGCCGACCCGGGCCGCCGCGTCGATGACGACCTGCGGCCTCGACTCGAGAACGAAGTCGAACGTCGCGGCCCGATCCGTCAGATCAAGCTCGGCGCGTGACCGCACCAGCAGGTTGGTGAACCCCGCGCCCGCAAACGTGCGTAGCAGCGCGGACCCGACCAGGCCGCGATGCCCGGCGATGTAGACCCGGGCCGCGCGGTCAAGCGGGCCGACCGAGGTGTGCGCGTTCATGTCCGGCCGGCGATCATCGGCTTGTCGATCCACGGCTTGCCTTCGCACTCCAGCGCCGCCATGTCCGCGTCGACCATGATCCGAGCCAACTCGTCAGTGTGCACCGAAGCCCTCCAGCCCAGCAATTCGGCAGCCTTGGTCGCGTCGCCGATCAGCGAATCCACCTCGGTGGGCCGCAGATAGCGTTGGTCGAATTTCACGTACTGCTGCCAGTCCAAACCGGCATGCTCGAACGCGGCCCGCGCGAACTCACGCACGGTGAAACCGCGCCCGGTCGCCAAAACGAAGTCGTCGGGCTCGTCGGTCTGCAGCATCCGCCACATGCCTTCGACGTATTCGGGCGCGTACCCCCAGTCGCGGACCGCATCCAGATTGCCCATATAGACCTCGGACTGGATACCGGCCTTGATGCGTGCCACGGCCCTGGTGATCTTTCGGGTCACGAACGTCTCACCGCGCCGCGGTGATTCGTGATTGAACAAGATGCCGTTAACGGCGAACAATCCGTACGCTTCGCGATAATTGCGGGTCGCCCAGTACGAATAGACCTTGGCGGCGCCATACGGTGACCGCGGGTAGAACGGCGTCAGCTCGTTCTGCGGTGGCGGCGAGGCGCCGAACATCTCCGACGAGGACGCCTGATAGAAGCGGCAGTGCACCCGAGAGAGCCGAACGGCTTCCAGCAGTCGCATGGATCCCATGCCGGTGGTGTCACCGGTGTGCACGGGTTCGTCGAAGCTCACCCGCACGTGTGACTGCGCCGCCAGGTTGTACACCTCGTCGGGTTCGATGGTGCTCAGCAGGGTCACCAACCGGGTTCCGTCGATCAGGTCACCATAGTGCAGAAACAGCCGCGCGCCCGGTTGGTGCGGGTCGACGTAGAGGTGATCGATCCGCGAGGTGTTGAACGTCGAAGCGCGCCGGATGAGCCCGTGAACCTCATACCCCTTGGCCAGCAGCAGTTCGGCGAGATACGAGCCGTCCTGGCCGGTGATTCCGGTGATGAGCGCTCGCTTCACTGTCTTCCCGCCTCTGTCGGTCATGCTCAGCCATCACAGCGGGGCGCCGCTGTCGCTTCATAGTAGATGTGGGTAGGGAACGCCCGTTCTGCAGCGACCTCCTGGTTGTCGGGGGCGACCAGGAAAATGTGAGGCTAGACTCCACCGCGGCCAAGTTGGTGACCATTGCGCCTGCGGCCGTTTCGCGCGGAACCGAGGAGGAGAATCCATACGACGCGACCCCCACGCCACCTCCAATCCCGCACAGCCACGACCAACTTGGGAACAAAACCACAGGTCAGACAGCTGTCGCTGAGAGCCGGGACATCGGGTGTCGCCCGGTGCAGTGACACATGTGACTGTTGCGACCCTACGATGTGCCCGACCCTCGGTGCGCACCAATTTGAGCCAAATCAGGTTGCAACGTCTCCTGGAAGGATCGGACCCGAGGACGGAGTGCTCACTGACGAGACGGCGTGATTTGTCGACCTGGGGCACAAATCAGTCGGGTCGCCGCGCCAACGCGGCCACATGGATGGCGATTCCCACCGTTGGACCGAACAACAGCGCGATCACGGTGCGCGTCTCCAGCGGCATCGGCAGCAGCAGCAACAGCGTCGACGCCACCGTCGCGCTGACCCAGCCCAGCAAATACGCCCGGTGCAGTGCGGCCGCGACCGCGGCGGCGCCGGTCAGCGTCAGCATGGCGATAGCTACCGCCGCTGCCGTCAACCAGGCCAGCAACGCCCCGCCAGTTTGGTAGTCGGGGCCGAATCCAACACGCAGCAACCAGGGACCGGTAAGCCCTGCGGCCAACATCCCGACCGCACCGATGCCGCCGACGACCAGCGCCGGTGCGATCAGCGCCCGAAGCCGTTGGGTGCGCCGGTCGACGAAATGCGCGATCAGGTTGCCTTGCATCGCGCTCAGTGGGACCAGAAGCGGCGCACGCGTCAAGGTCACAGCCAGGATGACCGCTCCGCCCTTTGCCCCTAACTGGTCGGAGGTCACTTTGAGCAACACTGGGAAACCCATTACCAGAATCGCGCTGGCACCCGCGGCGGTTATCGAATGAGCGGCACCGCGCACGAACGTGGCGATTCCCCCGGGCGTCAGCAGGCTGGCCGCGCTGCGCGCGGTGGGCGAGGCCATCAGCATGAGCAGCCACGCCACCGCTCCCGCGGTGGCGGCCCACAAGTACCCGGCCAGACCCCATCCGATCACAACCGCTGCCGCGGCGACCGCCAACCGGATGACCGCGTCGGTCACCATCAGTGACCCGTACTGTGTCCACCGGTCGACGCCGGCCAGCGCGCCCAGCAGGGTCGCCTGCGCGCAGAACCCGGCCACCCCAACGCTGAGTAGCCCCACGGACAGCCAGCGCCCCTCGACGAATAGCTGTCGGCTCCACAGCGGTGAGCTACCCGCAATTACGACGGCCGCGACGGTGCCAATCATCCCGGCCACCCGCAGCGGATGGGTACGATGGCCCGCAACTATTTGGGTGGAGCGCACCCAGCGGACCTCGCGGGTCGTTTCTTGCAGGAGGCCGTGGGTGGCGCCGGTGGCAATGCCGAGCGCCCCCCAAAACACCGCGAATATCGAAAAACAAGCCGGGGGTAGGTCGCGGGCCGCCAGATAGATGACCGTGTAGACGCAGGCAACGGCCAACGCGGTCGCCGCGCCGACCCGAGCGACGCTGCCCCGCGCGATAGGTCCGGTGGGGGCTGCCGTAGCGCCGACGTCGGTCATCTCGACGGCACGGTCGCACATTCCGCGCTCATGCCGTCTCTCGTACATGTCACGTCCACTGGCGGGGAGCTGTGTATCACCGCTGGCCAGCAACCGAGGTCGAGAGTACGCATGCCTGGCAACGACTGGATGGGGTCGGTTGTGATCCACGCAAGCCCGCTTTTAGCGCCCGCAATCCGCTGATACGCCTCATACACAGCAGGTTGCGAAAGTGCCGCGCGAATGCCCGATGTCGCTTGCGCCATGTCATTACCTCTTCGTTAGCCGCACATCCATGATGGGCTGCAGCGTAGCGGGAACATAGCCTGCCAGATGATGCACACGCAATTTCACCGCCGAGCGAATAGCAGCGACCATCCATTGTGCCCGGCGACCAGCGAATTCCTTATCCGTCAGCGCGCGTTCCAGCATCCATACCAACATTGCACGGTGGAAGCGCAAGGTCAGCGTCGCATCCTTCGCCGCAAAGCGTTTCACCTTGGGAACCGTAATCCAGTTGAGCGAACGCCAGACTCCCTTCGGGTCATCCATGCCCGTATTGCCCTCGATGCGATGTCGCATCACCCGGCATGTCAGCTCTTTGGTGAAGAATGTTGGGATATTGAAATGCGGTTCGTACGGGAATACGTAATTCGGGCACAGGAAGTGGTAACTGGCCCCCGGTTTCAGCACTTCCGATACCCGCCTGACTGCCTCATCCGGAAGGTCGATGTGCTCCATCACATTCAGCGAGAAGGCGAAGTCGAACCGCTTCTCGGAAATAAAGTCTTCCGCCTTGCATGGCGCGATGGTGGGTCGTGCTGCAGCCAATTCCAGCACGATGTCGCCAAGCTGTCTGAACTTGCCAAAACCTTCACCCGTCGGCTCGATGGCGGTGATGTCAAATCCCTCCGCCGCCAGTTGACAGCTGAGCAGAAGTACCCCCCCGCCCACTTCCAGCAATGCTGCACCGACAGGCAACCGCGCGAGGTCCTCGGACAGCCAGTCGCGTGCAAATCGGGCCTCGGCCGCCATCGTATCGAACAGTGAACGCAATTCTGGCGCGTGCGCATCAACATGTGAGCGGATACGGGCAAGGAATCCATCCATGCATGCGTTCACACGGTTCAGATTATTACTCAACGCAAACACCCATTGCGCGGTCGATCACGCCTCGTACGCTGGCCGGAACGCCCCAATACTGATACCTATCCGGGTGGGCCGGCGCATCAGCGTCTGCGCATCGATCAGCGCCTCGTTGCCGACCGCGATATGGTGCAGGATTACGAGTCATGAATGTCTCGCCGTGACGCGGTGATTCGTGATTGAACCAGATGCTGTTGACCGCGAGCAACCCATACAATTCGCGATAATTCCGTGTCGCCCAGCAGAAATAGACCTCGGCCGGGCTACCAGCGGCCACATATCCCTTCAGCGGGAGCTTAGCGAGATACGAGCCGTCCGGTCCTGTGATTCCGGTGATGAGCGCTCGCTTCACTGGGTTCCCGCTCCTGCCGGTCGCTCTTCGCCATGGCATAACGTCGGGGCGTGGCTGTGGGTTCATCCTAGATGTCGGTGCCCAGCGCCCTTTCGGCAACGACGTCCTGTTGTCGGTTGCCACGAGGAAGATCCGGTCTAGACTGCCCGGCGACCGCGTTGGCAACCATGGCGCTCTGCTACCGTTTCGCGCAGAACCGAGGAGAATCCAGATGAAGCGACCCCCGGAGGTGTTGCGCGGTGCCGTGACCGCGAGCCGGGAGCGGCTCTGGGCGATCGGCTCCCAATCCGAGCGCACCCTCATGCTCGGCACCATCCTGCTGGCGTCGGTGATTTCGGCGGCGACGGCGTACGCCCTCAGTCAGTGGTACGCGGTCGACGTCTTTTCCACTCTTTTGGTAGTCCCTGGGGACTGTTGGCTTGATTGGGGCATGAATATCGGTCGGCACTGCTTCAGCGACTACGCCATGGTCGCCGCCGCCGGGATTCAACCCAATCCCGCGGACTACCTGATCTCGCTACCCGCCGATTACCAGCCGACCGCGGTTGCTGCATGGGCCCCCGCCCGCATACCGTATGCGATTTTCGGACTACCCAGCCATTGGCTGGGTGCGCCGCGCTTGGGGCTGATCTGTTACCTGGTCGCCCTAACGATGGCGGTCATATCTCCCGCCATCTGGGCGGCCCGGGGGGCACGTGGTCTGGAGCGAGTGGTCATCTTCGTGACACTGGGCGCCGCGGCCATCCCGGCGTGGGGGGTCATCGATCGAGGCAACTCGACAGGGTTCGTGGTACCGATCGCGCTGGCTTACTTCGTGGCGTTGTCCCGACAGCGGTGGGGCCTCGCCACCATCACGGTGATCTTGGCCGTCCTGGTAAAGCCGCAGTTCGTCGTTCTCGGCGTGGTGTTGTTGGCGGCTCGACAATGGCGGTGGGCTGGTATCGGGATCACCGGCGTGGTGGTGTCCAATATCGCAGCCTTTCTGTTGTGGCCACGAGGCTTCCCGGGGACGATCGCACAGTCGATCCACGGCATCATCAAGTTCAATAGTTCGTTCGGAGGGCTTCGAGACCCGCGGAACGTGTCCTTTGGCAAGGCACTCCTGCTGATCCCCGATAGCATCAAGAACTATCAATCGGGCAAGATCCCAGAGGGTTTCCTCACTGGTCCGCGAACGCAGATCGGGTTTGCTGTCCTAGTCATAGTCGTGGTCGCCGTGCTGGCGCTCGGACGCCGTATCCCGCCTGTCATGGTGGGGATTGTGTTGCTCGCCACCGCCACCTTCTCCCCCGCGGACGTCGCCTTCTACTATCTCGTTTTCGTCTTGCCAATCGCTGCACTGGTAGCCCGAGACCCCAACGGGCCTCCTGGTGCTGGGATATTCGACCAACTCGCAGCCCATGGAGACCGCCGCCGCGCGGTCGGCGTCTGCGTGAGTTTGGCCGTGGCGCTGAGCATCGTCAACGTCGCGGTCCCGGGCCAGCCGTTCTACGTGCCGCTCTATGGACAGCTGGGAGCCAAAGGGGTAGTCGGTACCACGCCACTCGTTTTCACCACGGTGACATGGGCACCGTTCTTGTGGTTGGTCACGTGCGTAGTAATCATCGTCTCCTACGCGCGCAAACCCGCTCGCCCACATGACAGTCACAACGGGCCTACTCGGGAGAGCGACCAGGACACCGCTGCCAGCACCACCTCATGCTTACCCAATCCGGTTGAGGAGTCCTCACCACGGGGACCCGGCCCAATCTGCCAAAATTACACCCCATAGGCGGAGTCCGAGCTCACATCCGCCCAGGGGCTCAGTGGTTGGTAACCTGCCAACCGTGCAGCCTAACCACAACCCGAACCAGTGCCTACAGAACATGGCGCGCAACGGTTTACACTGATCCACGCACTCAATCGACATGGACCACGGCGCCACAACGAGGTACCACGCCAGCAACCGGAACGCTGCCGATCCCGTGGTGCGCCATACCGGGATAGGGCCCTGCAAACACTGATGGTCAACCCGCTAGAAGGCCGGTGACGGGCCTCGACCGAGTGGTATCCTCCCCCCAATCCCGATTCGGTGGCGAGGTTCTCGCCGCCGCGTAGTGCGGGTACGAACAAAGCGCGACACCTATCGACATCGCGACGCTGGGGGAAGACCAGGAATCGATCTCGTGAACGGAAGCGGATTTGATCATCAAGACAAAACCAGAAACGGATCGGCCGCGATATCTTTTTGCCAGCAACCTAGCCGCAGCCAGCCCTATATGATCGGATGCAATTATCTCACAGGAGACGATGCGACGTTCATCGCGCACCGGACGCCCCGGGTCGCGGCCCATCCTGGCCTTCCCGAGCACCATATTGAATATGTCGCAGAATCGCTTGAACTCGCTCCAGCGGAGCTGTCGCGGGCGCGACGTATTTGTTATTCTAAATTGGAGACACCGCGTTGAAGAAAGTCGCGATTGTTCAATCAAATTACATACCTTGGCGAGGATATTTTGACCTGATTGCATTCGTCGATGAATTCATCATCTATGATGACATGCAATATACCAAGCGTGATTGGCGAAACAGAAATCGGATCAAAACGAGCCAGGGGTTACAGTGGATAACTGTTCCCGTCCAGGTGAAGGGACGTTTCCATCAAAAGATACGTGAGACGCTGATCGACGGCACCGATTGGGCGAAAGCGCACTGGCGGGCACTAGAATTCAACTACAGCGCGGCCGCTCATTTTGCGGAGATCGCTGACTGGCTCGCGCCGATTTACCTCGAAGAACAGCACACGAATCTTTCCTTACTCAACAGGCGTCTATTGAATGCGATTTGCAGTTATCTCGGTATCAGCACGCGACTGGCAAATTCGTGGGACTACGAATTAGCCGACGGCAAGACCGAGAGACTGGCCAACCTCTGCCAACAGGCCGCAGCGACCGAATATGTCTCTGGCCCCTCAGCCCGTTCGTATGTCGATGAGCGCGTGTTCGACGAACTTAGCATCCGGGTAACTTGGTTCGATTATGACGGCTACCGCGATTATAAGCAATTGTGGGGAGGGTTCGAGCCCGCCGTGTCGATTCTGGATCTGCTCTTTAACGTCGGAGCCGAGGCTCCGGACTATTTGAGGTACTGTCGCCAGTGAAATTATCTATCGTCTCCACGCTTCCTTGCTCGGCGAACCGTGCCGGCGGGTTTTTGGGTCATTGCCCGCCGCAGCCTCGGCATGCAACTGTTGAAGGTATAGTCTCGGACCCACGCACCGACGCCCACACACACAAATCGTGAGGCAGCTTCATGGCGGAAGACGCAACGACCATGCTCGCTGACGTGGCCCGTTACTACGCATCGAAACTCGAAGCACACGGCACCCGCGCGGCGTCGATTGGAACGGCGAAGCCGGGCAGGCGTTGCGCTTTGACCAGCTGGTGCGCATTGTCAATGCGGCGGACCCATTTTCGATCAACGATCTAGGCTGTGGCTATGGGGCTCTACTGGACTACCTAGATGCGCGTGGCTTCAAAACTGATTACACCGGCATCGACGTCTCCCCCGAAATGGTGCGCGCGGCCGCACTACGTTTCGAAGGTCGGGCGAACGCAGACTTCATCTGCGCGGCGCGCATAGATCGGGAGGCGGACTATAGCGTCGCGAGTGGAATATTCAATGTTCGTCTGAAATCGTTGGACACGGAATGGTGCGCTCACATCGAAGCGACGCTCGACATGCTGAATGCCGCGAGTCGCCGTGGCTTCTCTTTTAATTGCCTGACATCTTATTCCGATGCATCAAAGATGCGCGACGACCTGTACTATGCTGACCCATGCGCCCTATTTGATCTCTGCAAGCGCAGGTACTCCAAGAGTGTTGCGCTTCTGCACGACTACGGCTTGTATGAATTCACAATTCTGGTTAGGAAGGCGTCATGACCAAACCATTGGTAATTTTTGGGAGCGGCGACATCGCTCAGCTCGCACATTACTACTTCACAAGGGATTCGGAATATGAGGTCGTCGCGTTCACAGTCGACCGAGACTATGCAAGCGTGTCCGAGTTTTGCGGCCTGCCTTTAGTGGCCTTCGACGAGGTCGCACAACGCTTTCCGCCGGAGTCCCACGCGATGTTCGTGGCGCTGGCCTACGCCAAACTGAACGGTGTGCGGAAGGAAAAATATCTTGCCGCTAAGGCTCTCGGCTACGAACTCGCCAGCTATGTGAGCTCCCACGCTACCGTCTTGAACGATGGGCGGATCGGTGAAAATGTCTTCCTGCTTGAAGACAACACTATCCAGCCATTCGTATCGATTGGCAACAACGTCACATTGTGGAGCGGCAATCATATCGGCCATCACTCGACGATTCACGATCACTGTTTTCTAGCGTCTCATATCGTCGTATCCGGTGGCGTGGTAATAGAGGAGCAATCTTTCATTGGCGTCAATGCAACGCTACGCGACCATATCACCATCGGTTCACGGTGTGTGGTCGGAGCGGGCGCCCTACTCCTTGGCGACGCTGACGCGGATGGTGTCTATATAGGAACCAAGACGGAGCGCCGTCCGGTGCCCAGCACGGAGTTGCGGAAGATATGAAGAAATAGTGAAGGCATGTTGGGATACCTGAAAAGGCTAGGGATCCGCCGGCCACAAGGAGAATTCTGGTGGATGTTCGACCCCGATCACCGAACACTTCAGCGCCCTGTTCGATGATTTGAGAAGTTGGCGTCGAGTGTCAGATCACAAAGTTCCATTCAATCGGCCGTACATGACCGGCCGGGAGCTCGCGTACATCGCCGAAGCGCATTCTTGCGGCCACCTGGCCGGCGATGGTCCCTTCACCCGGCGTAGCCATGCATGGCTCGAACAGCAGACCGGTTGTCGCAAGGCACTACTCACCCCCTCATGCACCGCCGCGCTGGAAATGATGGCGCTGCTTCTGGACATAGAGGAGGGGGACGAAGTCATACTGCCGTCATACACCTTTGTCTCTACCGCCAACGCCTTCGTGTTGCGCGGTGGTGTGCCAGTCTTTGTCGATATTCGGCCCGACACGCTCAACATTGATGAAACTCGCATCGTAGACGCCATCACCCCGCGAACCAAGGCCATCGTCCCCGTTCACTATGCCGGCGTGGCCTGCGAGATGGACGCGATCATGAAGATCGCCACGCACCACAACCTGGCGGTGGTCGAAGACGCGGCCCAAGGCGCGATGGCGTCGTATCGTGGGCGGGCGCTCGGCAGCATCGGCGACCTGGGAGCGCTCTCATTTCACGAGACCAAGAATGTGATTTCCGGCGAAGGCGGCGCCCTGCTTGTCAACTCATAAGACTTCCTGCTCCGGGCAGAGATTCTCAGGGAAAAGGGCACCAATCGCAGCCGCTTCCTTCGCAACGAGGTCGACAAATATACGTGGCAGGACAAAGGGTCTTCCTATTTGCCCAGCGAATTAGTCGCTGCCTTTCTATGGGCTCAGTTCGAGGAAGCCGAGCGGATCACGCGTATCCGATTGGACCTATGGAACCGGTATCATGAAAGCTTCGAATCATTGGAACAGCGGGGGCTCCTGCGCCGTCCGATCATCCCACAGGGCTGCTCTCACAACGCCCACATGTACTACGTGTTACTAGCGCCCAGCGCCGATCGGGAGGAGGTGCTGGCGCGTCTGACGAGCGAAGGTATAGGCGCGGTCTTTCATTACGTGCCGCTTCACGATTCGCCGGCCGGGCGTCGCTACGGCCGCACCAATGGCAACCTGACCGTCACCAACGACGTGGCTTCCCGCCTAATCCGTCTGCCGATGTGGGTTGGACTTCAGGAGGTAGATCAGAGCCGCGTTGTCGAGGCGCTCACGCGCATCCTGACGTTGCGCGCATGAAGATAAGCAGTGCGAAGGATACAATGAAGCCCTTAAAGGGCCTCGACGAGCAGTGAGTGATCGCGGCGACGACGATAATCCGGGAAATCATCGCTACCGCGGCAATAATGGTCTCAGCCTATTCGAGCGGGAAGCGCATCATCAGCCGCTAAACATCTATTGTCAGCCCTGATCAGTTCTCCAGCACCGCCAAACCGAACCCGGTGCGACCGTAGCCATCGCCCGAATAAAGCATAAAGCGCTGTCCCCTGTGATCGAACACGCAAGGATACTCGATCATATCCGAGTCCCAGCTATCTGGCGAAACGTCGATGCCCTCATCTTTGCCGAGTTGCCGCCAAGTCAAACCATCCTCCGATGTAGCGCAGTAAATCCGATATTTCGCACCGCGAGCGCAAAACCACATTCTGTATACTCCCGCATCGCGGACGACGTACGGCCTACAGGCCGCGCTATTGTCGGATCCGCTTGTGTCGATATGCACGCGATCCTGCTTTTCCCAGTGGACACCGTCCCTTGATTGCGCATACCTGATCACGTGAGGTATCTCGTCGGTGCCCTCTCCCCAGCCTAGATTTGAGCCATACCACATACGGTATGTCCCTCCATCTTGGATGACCCAGGGATAAGAAAGCGAGAATGGATCACGCTCGTCCAGCGCAACGACGGGAAAAGTAGACCATCGCTCGAATGGTGCACCTGCTTCGCTAATCGCCACGCCTATGGTGTTTTTCCAGGGCACGGTGACAGCGAGATTCCAGCCCGTGTAGTACAAAAGTCGCGTATCGCCGGCACGCACAATCGATCCGATTGACACCCCACAGTCGTCAAACATTCCTCGAGCGCCGGGGCGCAAAATCGGCTCCGCCGGAATGTCCAGAATCTTGCCGCCCACGGCGAGATCGACGATCACGCTACCGATACTGGAACGATTCTGACCATCGCGGCCGCTGAAATAGATGCGGAAAATATCACCCTCGATCCATTCAGGAACCGGTAGCGCAGCATGACTTCGCGACCAGTCGAGTTCGCCCGACGGAGCAAAAATTCTCCCGAGCTTTCGCCAGGCCATTACGCCACCGCAACGCCATCGGGACGCGCAAATTCTGCTTCCACGGCCTGTCTAAGTGGATCATCCGGCCACCTACAAAACACGGCACGCATCGAGCTTTCCCACCAACCTTTATCGGAAAAATTAGACATTTTTGCAGAACAGACATATGCGCTTAAAAGCGATCGTTTCATGTCGGGCTTTCAAATAGGCGCAACGGAATTCTCGCAAAACTAGCCTTGCCCCTTCCGATACAATCGCTTGTCCGGCGGCTGGTAATACTCGTCCAGATTGGTAACCACTCGACTGTACCATCCGAGCAGTTGCTGAGTACGCGCAGGCTGCTCCAGAACCACGGCGTCGCCCAGCGCGCGGACGTAGTCGATCTGCTGCTTGAAAAACGAGCGCGTAAACTGATGATTTATGGCCAAGCGGTCTTTGCCGGAGGTGTTTCGGCCAGCCGCATGCCAAAGCGTAGAGTCAAAAACGAACAACGAGCCCGCCGCGCATTGAACGGGAACGGCATTGCGCGCGAGGTAGGTATGGTCCGGTTTCTCTATGCGCTGGTGGCTCCCCGGCACTACGAGCGTTGCGCCGGTGTCTCGTGTAAAGGGATCGATGGCGAACATAATATTGACGGAGGCAATGTAACCGGACAGAACCCTGGGAAAGTCTTGGTGGAACGCATTCTGAAAAACGTCCGGCGTGGAGAAGGGCGGGAAGGACGGAAGGATAAAGCCATTCTGCAGATGTAAGATGGCCGTTTCAGATAGCACACGATCAACGATGCTTAGGACTTCGGGTATTTCAAGAAAGGTAAAGAAATGAGGGTCATACTTCATCATGAGTCGAAGAACACCGAGCTCACCGGCCCTTGCCAGCCGCTCTTTGCCAATCTCGGTAAGAATCCGCTCCTGTACACGATACATGCGATCACGGGTCGCTGCCAGTGACGCCTCATCAAGCACATCTTCTACAACCGCGTACCCGACGCAATTAAGAGCGTCTTGCACCTGATCGAGCGAAGTATTGTTTTCAACCTTTACAGGAATCATGCTACGCTTATTCACCTGTTGCCAGTTGCCAATCCCTCTGGCTCTGATGTGACGCGTTTCCCGTTCGACAGGTGCGCGGCCGGGAAGGCGGTCTTCAGAGAGGATGGCTCCCGGGTTGTTAAATCCGAACCGTAGATTCTTCGGATAATTGTGTATGGCCGCTGCTTAGTTTCGATGAAGACTTTGGATACATAAATTCCGACCAGCCCTATGCAGAAAATCGTCACACCCCCCAGCATCCAGATGGATACGATCACGGATGCCCACCCCGCTTGCAGAGCGCGAAAGAAAATTCGATCGATGATCAGATAGCCCGCGGCCGAGCTTGAAATAATAAAAATGGCCGCACCAAGATAGAAAATGAAGACTAGAGGTTTGTTGCTAAATGAAGTGACATTGTCGACCAGTGTCGCTACTTTACGCCTAAACGTGTATGTGGTCGTTCCTTTCCATGCCTTGTTTACGGACATGGGCACCTGGTAAAAACCAGTAATCTGCCACAGACCGGCAATCGAAAGTTCACGCTCCTGGTGCTGGACCAAGCTGCGTACATAGTCGGCTGTCATCAGCCGCACGGTGAGAGTATTTTCATGAAGCGGGGGGTCACACAGCAGGGCGGACGCCCGATAATGGATTTTCGGTCCGAAATTCCTCAACCAACCGCCGGGCCGCCGCGCGTGGCAACCAAATACTACGTCGGCGCCCGTCGAGATCAGCTTTTCATAGAACGGCTCTAGGAGAGCCGGGTCCTCTTCCAAGTCTGAGTCGATCAGAAAGACGAGATCCCCCGTGGCGTGCGCCAGGCCGGTCATCATCGCTTTGTGGTGGCCGAAATTTCGCGAAAGCTGAATTACCCGAACACAGGGGTCGCTGTCGAGCAGCGAGACGGCCTGCTGGAGCGCTGCGTCCGGCGAGCCGTCATCCACGAAGATGATCTCGACGTCAGGCGTGATTTTGTCCGCCGCCGCGCGCGCTCTCCTGTAGAACTCCAGCACGTAAGGCTCTGACATGTACATAGTCGTTACGATCGAGAGGCGCATCGCCGATCCATCCCCAATCCACCCCGTAGGGTATCTCCTCGGGATCATACGAGGGCCGAGTGGCGTCCGCGGCGGTTTTGGACTCGTTCGATCCAGGTTGTCGCTGCGGTCGTCGCTGCCGCCTTGGTCGGCCGGAGCGCTGGGCGTTTCGGCTGCTGATACAAACAGCACGCTACCTGTGACGTTGTTGAATGGCCGATGGTGCCGCCAGCCGACGACCGGCTCTCGTAGTTGATGACCACCGCCGGCGTCGCCGCACCACCCGGGTCGTGCTCATCGACCCCCACCGCCGGGCGCTTCTGGTCGAAGGTCGCAATCCCGACGACGAGCAACTCACGTGGATGATGGTCGGCAGCGGCATTGAGGACGGAGAGAATCCGGCCGAAGCTGCCGCGCGGCAAGTGCTCAAAGTGACCGGCCGTAGAGGGCTCCCCCGATGGCACCGGACTATTCTGGTGTGCCGCTGGCCGGTAAGAGCGGGTAAAAGAATGTGAGGGGACACGATGAGCAATCACACCTACCGAGTGATCGAGATCGTCGGGACCTCGCCCGACGGCGTCGACGCGGCAATCCAGGGCGGTCTGGCCCGAGCTGCGCAGACCATGCGCGCGCTGGACTGGTTCGAAGTACAGTCAATTCGAGGCCACCTGGTCGACGGAGCGGTCGCGCACTTCCAGGTGACTATGAAAGTCGGCTTCCGCCTGGAGGATTCCTGAACCTTCAAGCGCGGCCGATAACTGAGGTGCATCATTAAGCGACTTTTCCAGAACATCCTGACGCGCTCGAAACGCGGTTCAGCCGACGGTGGCTCCGCCGAGGCGCTGCCTCCAAAATCCCTGCGACAATTCGTCGGCGGCGCCTACAAGGAAGTCGGTGCTGAATTCGTCGGGTATCTGGTCGACCTGTGTGGGCTGCAGCCGGACGAAGCGGTGCTCGACGTCGGCTGCGGCTCGGGGCGGATGGCGTTGCCGCTCACCGGCTATCTGAACAGCGAGGGACGCTACGCCGGCTTCGATATCTCGCAGAAAGCCATCGCGTGGTGCCAGGAGCACATCACCTCGGCGCACCCCAACTTCCAGTTCGAGGTCTCCGACATCTACAACTCGCTGTACAACCCGAAAGGGAAATACCAGTCACTAGACTTTCGCTTTCCATATCCGGATGCGTCGTTCGATGTGGTGTTTCTTACCTCGGTGTTCACCCACATGTTTCCGCCGGACGTGGAGCACTATCTGGACGAGATCTCCCGCGTGCTGAAGCCCGGCGGACGATGCCTGTGCACGTACTTCTTGCTCAATGACGAGTCGTTAGCCCACATCGCGGAAGGAAAGAGTGCGCACAACTTCCAGCATGAGGGACCGGGTTATCGGACAATCCACAAGAAGCGGCCCGAAGAAGCAATCGGCTTGCCGGAGACCTTCGTCAGGGATGTCTATGGCAAGTTCGGCCTCGCCGTGCACGAACCATTGCACTACGGCTCATGGAGTGGCCGGGAACCACGCCTAAGCTTCCAGGACATCGTCATCGCGACCAAAACCGCGAGCTAGGTCGGCATCCGGGAAGCATCGCGACACCGTGGCGCCGAGCGCCGCTGCCGGCAGGCCGATTAGGCGGGCAGATTAGCCCGCCGCGGCTCCCGGCTCCGAGTACGGCGCCCCGAATGGCGTCACCGGCTGGTAACCACGCTTGCGCGCCTGGGCGGCGGCCTGCCGGATCAGGTGGTAGATGCCGACAAAGCCTGCGTGATCGGTCATCACCAACGGTGACAGCAGCCGGTTGTGCACCAGCGCGAACGCCACCCCGGTCTCCGGGTCTGTCCAGCCGATCGAGCCGCCCAAGCCCACATGACCAAACCCCGGCATCACGTTGCCGATCGGCATACCGTGATAGCCAAGATGAAAATTTAAGGGCACCAATAGATTTCGATCCGGCAGAACTTGCCGTCGGTTGCGGGTCAGGCCCGTGACCAGCTCCCGCGACAAGAACCGTATGCCGTCGATCTCGCCGCCGTTGGCGATTGCGCCGTACATCCGCGCCAGCGCTCGCGCCGTCGCCACCCCGTTGGCCGCGGGTATCTCGGCGTCCAGCAACGGCGCCTCGCCCTGCACGGCCGCGATGGCGCCGGGAAAATACATGGAGCGAAATCCGCCGGAGAACCGATGGGCGAGCCGGCGCATCGCACAGGTCAGCACCGCATTGGCGGCAATATCTTGCGGCATGATGATCTCGGCGACCCGCGTCGGCGCGTCGGCCGGCGGCCGACCCAGGTGCAAGCCGTCGGTGTCCAACGGCTCGGCAAGTTCCTCGCGGAACAGCAGGCGCATGTCCTTTCCGGTGACGGCCCTGGCCAGGCCCGACATCAACCAACCGAACGTCAGCGCGTGGTAGGCGGATTTGCCCAGCAGCCGCCCGGGCACCGCCGCCGCCAGCCGCTCTTCCATCACGACGTGATCCAGCAAGTCTTGCTGCGTCGCGCCACGCAATCCGGACAGGCCGGCCTGGTGTCGCATCACGTCACGAACCGTCAGGGTTGCCTTGCCGTTGGCGCCAAACGCCGGCCAATACTCGGCAACGGGAGCTTCGTAGTCGATCAGCCCCCGGTCGGCCAGCCGGTGGATGACCGTGGCCGTCATGCCCTTGGTCGCCGAGAACACCATCGGCGCGGAATCCGCCGACCACGGCACCCATCCGGCCCGATCAGCCCACCCCTTCCACACGTCGACGACCGGCTGCCCGTCGAGATACACCGCCAGCGCTCCGCCACCGAACCGGCGCCCCGGAAACATGCTGGCAAAGGCTCGAACGACGCACGCAAAGCGTGGGTCCGCCGCACCAAACACCCGCCGGCCCGCGTCCGGTCCGTCGTGGGACGAAACCGCGCGGTGATCGACTCCGGTGTCAACCATCACACGGTCGAACTTACGTGGATTTCGCAGCGACCATCGGCAAACACGGATTTATTTACCTATCCGTTAGGTTAGCTATCTCCAGTATTTGCTGAGCCGCCAGGGCCGGGGTCAGTTCGCCGGCGCGGACCCGACGCTCGAGCTCGGAGCGGACCTTGCGCACCGTCGGATTGGACCACACCCGATCCAGGACGGCGTCGCGAACCAGCTGCCAGGTCCAGTCGACCTGCTGATCGCGCCGACGGGCGTCGAATTCGCCGGCCCCGGTGAGCACCTGGCGATGACGCTCGACGGTGTCCCACAGCTCGGCCAGTCCCCTGCCCTCCACCGCGCTCATGGTGAGCACCGGTGGGCGCCACAGTGCTTCGCGAGGATAGATCAATCTGATCGCCGCCGACAGCTCCCGGGCGGCCAGCCGGGCCTCTTTGTGGTGCTCCCCGTCGGCCTTGTTCACCACCACGATGTCGGCGAGCTCCAGCACGCCCTTCTTGATGCCCTGCAACTGATCACCGGTGCGGGCCAAGGTCAGCAACACGAACGTGTCGACCATGTTGGCCACCGCGACCTCGGACTGGCCCACCCCGACGGTTTCGATCAGGATCACATCAAAACCGGCCGCCTCCAACAGCACCACCGTTTCCCGGGTGGCCCTCGTCACCCCACCCAGCGTTCCCGACGTCGGGGACGGCCGGATGTAGGCGTTCGGGTGCACCGCCAGCCGCGCCATCCGGGTTTTATCACCAAGAATCGATCCACCCGTGCGGGTCGACGACGGGTCGACCGCCAGCACCGCCACCCGATGCCCGCGCTCGATCAGATGCATGCCCAGCGCCTCGATGGCAGTCGACTTGCCCACCCCCGGGACCCCGGTGATGCCGACGCGATGGGCGTTCCCGGAGTCCGGCAGCAATCGCAGCAGCAGCTGTTGCGCCTGCTCACGATGGTCGGGGCGGGTCGACTCGACCAGTGTGATGGCCCGTGGCAGCGCCGCACGGTCACCGCCGCGCACGGCCGTCGCCAACCCGTCGACGGTGTCGTCGTCGTGGGATGCGGCCATCATGGCCACGGTAGCCCCAGCGCGGTCGCGAGCGCCGTGTTGATTTTGTTCATCGTCGCCGGCGTGACCTCACCGAGGTAGTCACCGAGCTCGTCTTTGCCGAGGGTCTCGATGTTGTCCGCGTTGACGTATCCGGTCAATGGATCGCTGGGGCCCATGGCGACCCAGGTCGGTATGGTTCTCCGCGTTGTTGTCAGGCGCACAGCCACCACGTCGGCGGTGTGACGGTTGCGGGCGTTGTTGGAGACGATGAGCCACGGTTTGGCCCCGTATCCGAGGTCGCATCGATAGACCTGACCACGCAACGGCGCGTTCACTGTGCCGAGCGCTGCTGCCTGGCGTTGCGCCGGGCCCGCGCGGCGCTCCGTTCGGCCTCAGACTCGTACGGGTACGCCGGATTGTCATGGATCGCGGCCGCGTAGGCGGCGTCGAGTTGCTCATCGTGTAGCGCCTCCCAGCGCTTGTTGATGGCGTCGACGATCGCCGCATTAGCGCTCCGGTATCCGCCTTTCACAATGTCTTGCAGGCGCTGGCGAGTTTGCTGGTCGAGCCGCACGGTCATCGAATGATCACGCACGCCCGAGATGATACCGGATAATGCAACCAGAAACGGCACCGCGGGCCTCTCGCTAATCCAGCGTGTACCCCAGCCGCTCGGCCAGCCTGTGCAGCAGGTCAATCGCCGCGTCGGCAATCACCGTCCCCGGCGGGAAAATGGCGGTGGCCCCGGCGGCGTACAGCTCGTCGAAGTCGCCCGGCGGGATGACACCACCGACCACGATCATGATGTCGGGCCTGCCCACCTGCGCCAACGCGTCGCGCAGCGCCGGCACCAGCGTCAGATGGCCGGCGGCCAGCGAGGACACCCCGATCACGTGCACGTCGTTGTCGGCGGCCTGACGCGCCACCTCCTCGGGGGTGGAAAACAGCGACCCCACGTCGACGTCGAACCCGATGTCGGCGAACGCGGTCGCGATCACCTTCTGCCCGCGGTCGTGGCCGTCCTGGCCCATCTTGGCGATCAGAATCCTGGGCCGGCGGCCGTCGGCCTCGGCGAACTTCTCCACTAGCTCGGTTGCGGCTGCGATGTTGGGGGCCTTTCCAACTTCGTCGCGGTAGACCCCGGAAATGGTACGGATCTCGGCCCGGTGCCGTCCGTACACCTTCTCCAGCGCTTCGGAGATCTCGCCCACGGTGGCCTGGGCCCGGGCGGCGTCGATGGCCAGGGCCAGCAGATTATTGCCCAGCCCGTCTGCTCCGGCGCGTCCTTGCTCGGCGGCGGCGCGGGTCAGCTCGGCCAGCGCGGCCCGTACCGCCGGCTCGTCCCGGCCTGCCCGCAGCCGCTGCAGTTTGGCCAGCTGCTCGGCGCGCACCCGGCTGTTTTCGACCTTGAGCACCTCGATCTCGTGGTCCTCGGGCACCTGGTATTTGTTCACCCCGACCACCGGTTGCTGACCGGAGTCGATGCGGGCCTGGGTGCGCGCGGCCGCCTCCTCGATGCGCAGCTTGGGGATGCCGTCGCTGATGGCCTGCGCCATGCCGCCATGTTCAGCGACCTCGGCGATGTGCGCCCGGGCTCGCCGCGCGAGCCGATGGGTCAGCCACTCCACATAGTAGGAGCCCCCCCACGGGTCGATCGGCCGCGTGGTGCCCGACTCCTGCTGCAACACCAGCTGGGTGTTGCGCGCGATGCGGGCCGAAAAATCGGTGGGCAGCGCCAGCGCCTCGTCCAGGGCGTTGGTGTGCAGCGACTGGGTGTGCCCCTGGGTGGCGGCCATCGCCTCGATGCATGTGCGCGCCACGTTGTTGAACACATCCTGGGCGGTCAGTGACCACCCCGATGTTTGCGAATGTGTACGCAGCGAAAGGGATTTGGCGCTCTTGGGCGCGAACTGTGCGACCAGCTCACTCCACAGCAACCGGCCGGCCCGCAGTTTGGCGACCTCCATAAAGAAATTCATCCCGATGCCCCAGAAGAACGATAGCCGGGGCGCGAAGCTGTCGATGTCCAGGCCGGCGTTCAGGCCCGCCCTGATGTAGTCGACGCCGTCGGCCAGGGTGTAGGCCAGCTCCAAATCCGCCGTGGCACCGGCTTCTTGGATGTGATAGCCGGAAATGGAGATGGAGTTGAACTTGGGCATCTTGGCGCTGGTGTAGGCGAAGATGTCGGAGATGATCCGCATCGACGGCTTCGGCGGATAGATGTAGGTGTTGCGGACCATGAACTCTTTGAGGATGTCGTTCTGGATGGTGCCGGCCAGCTGCTCCGGCGCCACGCCCTGCTCCTCGGCGGCAACCACATACAGCGCCAGGATCGGCAGCACCGCACCGTTCATCGTCATCGACACGCTCACGGTCGACAGGTCGATGCCGTCGAACAGCTGTCGCATGTCGAGAATGGAATCGATTGCCACACCGGCCATTCCGACATCGCCCTGCACGCGGGGATGGTCGGAGTCGTAGCCGCGGTGGGTGGCCAGATCGAAGGCCACCGACAGCCCCTTCTGGCCGGCGGCCAGGTTGCGTCGGTAAAACGCATTGGAATCCGCGGCGGTGGAAAACCCGGCGTACTGGCGGATGGTCCACGGCTGGTTCACATACATCGTCGGATAGGGGCCGCGCACAAAGGGGGGCTCGCCCGGGAAGCTGTGCAGCGGGTAGCCCTCGGCTTCGGCGGCGGCCCGGTCGGCGGCGATGTATACCGGTGTGACGTCAATGCCTTCCGGCGTGTGCCACACCAACTGTTCGGGCGTGTACCCGTGCGCCGCCGCGGCGGCGGCGACATGCGTGTGCACCGCGGCCTCTGTGGGCGATTGCGCGGCACGCTCGCTATGCAGCGGAACGCCGGCGAAGCTGCCGATCACGGGTGTCTTGGTTGTCATCTAGGCCCCCAACCGCGTCAGCAGATTCGACAAGGCTTGCACCACATTGATTTTCGCGGTCAAAAACTCGTCGGGCCGGTGTGCGGCATCTCCCAACGCCTTCTCGGGACCCGCGAGGTACACCCTCGAAACACCGGCGGCTCGGGCCGCTTGCACAATGTCGGCAACCTCGTCCCGGTAGCGCGCATCGGTGCCGCAGATCACGGCAACGCTGGGCGAACCGGCATCGGCAACGGCATTCCCGACGGTGCCCGCATCAACCGTTCCCGGGTCGATCGCCTCGATGCCGCCGGACGCCAGCAGGTTGGTGGCGAAGGTCGTCCGGATGTTGTGCTCGGCCAGCGGACCCAACGGCAGCAACAGCACCCGCGGCCGTGCGCCAGTGCGGGCTAGGTGGTGATCGGATCGATCGCGCAATGCTTCGAATCCGGCAGCGTAGCGGCGCACCGGCGATGTCGGATCACCGGGCGGCAGCGCGGGTTCGCCCAGGTTCGGGTATTCGTTGACGCCGGTGATCGCCAGGCGCCGATGGGCGATGTCGTCGGCGCGGCGGGCGGCGCACTCGGCGATCTGGCCGGCCAGGAAGTCGTGGGCCTCGACGAAGCCGCCACGGGCCTCGATGGCCTGGAAACGCTGCCAGGCGCGCCGAGCCAGCCGGTCGGTGAGCTCTTCGACGAACCACGACCCGCCGGCGGGATCGAGCACCCTGCCGACATGCGACTCTTCTAAAAGCAGCAGTTGGGTGTTGCGAGCGATCCGGCGCGCAAAGCCGGCCGCCGTGCCGGGAAAGCCGCCGGGAATCGCCACGTCGAACGGGTGCACCAGCACGGTGTCCGCGCCACCGACACCGGCGCCGAAGGCCGCCAGCGTGCAGCGCAGCATGTTCACCCACGGATCACGCTGGGTCATCATCGGTAGCGACGTCTCCGCGTGCACGACGGCCGCGCCGCCACCCGGGTCGCCCACGACCTCGGCGACCCGCGCCCACAGTTGACGTAGAGCCCGCATCTTGGCCAGCGTCATGAACTGGTCGTCGTCGGCGGCGAGCCGGAAGCTGATCTGCCGCAGCGCGTCACTCACCACGAGCCCGGATTCGGTGAGCACCCGCAGGTAGGCCACCGCGGCCGCGACGGTGGCCGCGAGTTCGGTGGCCGCGGTCGCGCCCAGGTTGTGGAAGGCCGGTCCGTCGACGGTGATCGCACGAAGCCCACGTTCGCCGGCCGCCCGGGATGCGACCGCGACGACCTCCTCGATCGGCGGGGCGGGACGATCGCGCAGCGACGCCGTCAGCGGGTCGGCGCCCAGGTCGATCGACAGGGTGTCGCGCTGGCCGGGATCGAGCTGGGCGACCAGCGCCAGCATGACGTCGCAGGCCGGGCGGTAGTCGGCGCCGGCGTCGAGGATGACCGGCGCCAGGTTCAGATACACCCCGGACAGCAGCGCCGTGAGCCGGTCAGGCGCCACACCCGACTCCCCCACCCGGATCAGCAGCGCGCTGACCCCCTCGCCGAGCGCGGCCAGCACCGCCGCGTTGGTGTCGGCCGTCGCACCGTTGGCGGGAAACGCCTCGGCGACCTTCCAGCCGGAATGCACGTCGCGCAGCGGGTCTCCGCCGCGCACAAAGGGCCACTGGCCCGGCAACGGCGGCTCCGGGAGCTCGTCGAACGCGGTGTAGAGGGCCCGGATGGCGAACCCGTCAGCGGTCTGGGTATCCAGCAGCCGCTCGGGGTGATCGCCGAGTTGTGCTGAGTCGGTACGGTTGCTCTTGGACAGCACACCGGCAACCGCGTTGCGCCAGCGCCCGCGAACCTGTTCTAGGTCGGCACGCTCGGGTACATCAATGGACACCGACTGCTCCTGTTTTCCCAGCAATTAGCGATGTTGCTTGGGCTTGCTTCGGGATTGTCACTTAACTAATAAGGCTAGTTGATCGGGACGCCCATATAGACGCCCAGGTGCGGCAATCGCGGCCGGAGTGTGACGAAACGCCAGCCTGGGGAAACGAGTTATTCATGTTGACCCCGTACGCTCCGAAGACGTGACGGCTCCCGCCATCTGCAACACCACCGAAACCGTGCACGGTATCGCCACCTCGCTCGGCGCGGTCGCGCGTCAGGCGTCGCTGCCGCGCATCGTGGGAACAGTGGTGGGAATCACAGTACTGGTAGTGGTCGCGCTGCTGGTTCCGGTGCCCACTGCGGTGGAATTGCGCGACTGGGCCAAGTCACTGGGCGCGTGGTTCCCGCTGGCATTTTTGCTGGTGCATACCGTCGTCACGGTGCCGCCATTCCCCCGCACCGCGTTCACGTTGGCCGCCGGGCTGTTGTTCGGCTCTGTGGTGGGCGTATTCATCGCGGTGGTCGGCAGCACCGCTAGCGCGGTAATCGCGATGCTGCTGGTGCGTGCCACCGGCTGGCAGCTGAACAGTCTGGTGCGCCGCCGAGCGATCAACCGGCTGGACGAGCGTCTGCGTGAGCGAGGCTGGCTGGCCATCTTGTCGCTGCGGCTCATTCCCGTCGTCCCGTTCGCGGCGATCAACTATGCCGCCGGCGCCTCGGGCGTGCGGATCCTGTCCTTCGCCTGGGCGACCTTGGCAGGCTTGCTCCCCGGCACCGCGGCGGTGGTCATCCTGGGCGACGCGTTCGCCGGTAGCGGTAGCCCGCTGCTGATCCTGGTGTCGGTATGCACGGGCGCGCTAGGTCTGACTGGGCTCGTCTATGAGATCCGCAATTATCGACGGCAGCACCGACGCATGCCGGGTTACGACGACCCTGTGCGCGAGCCGGCTCTCATTTGATAAACCTTCGGTCGGGGTCAGCGCATCAGCGCGTGCAAATTTGGCGTGGCAGCTCGATGCCGTCAACGCACCGCGCTACGTTCGGTCGGCCAGCATTCTCGTGTCGGGAAGCAGAGGTCACGGCCACTGACCTTGCCCCTGTAACTGGGCCTCGAACAACGGAGCCTCTACGCGGAGGACGTCTTTTCCGTTAGTGCCCGAATATCCGGCATCGGCACTAAGGATTGTCCGACACACGAACGTAGGACGGCGCTGATGTAGGGCCTTTGGTGGGGTTATTCTTCGACGGCACCCAAGTTTCGACCCGCGACGGCATTTGAAAATGGTGCATCCACCAACACGTCGGATCCGAAGCCCGCAGCCGGTTACGCATCCCGACCAACACCGTGGGATGCAACGACGGCGCGTGCACCGTCAACCCCGCCGCGGCCTCCCAACGCAGATCAAGGGCCAACCGGTCACAAGGCTCCCGATCCGACAACCCCTAATAGGCCTGCAACAGCATCACCGTCCCAAGCATGTCAGCGGCGGTTGGCCTACGTCACCATGCCCGCCTTCGGGTGGTCCCGCGGGGTGCCTCATCTGCCGATGTTGTTGGCGGACCCGGTCGGTATCACCGCCAGCACCAACACAACGCAGACGAAGACCTGCACGTTTCTCCTCGACGGCGGTTGCTCGATCTCCGGTCTGTCGATCGCGTACAAGATGTAGACAATGGCCACGTCGAGTGTGATCATCACCCACCAGCGAGTCCAGTCGACAGCGGTGATGAACAGCGGAACCAGCAATGCCGATGCCAGCACCGGCAACGCCAGATTGCCGCGCAGTTCGGCAAAGAAGGTTCTGACCGGCACGGCGGAGACATAGCGGATCATCGATGTCGTGGCAACGAAGAACAGCAACCCGAGGAGGAATGCACCGAATAGTGCGCGGAAGCCAACCACGGCCACCAGCTTTGCAGAGGTAATCCAGTCGAGGTTAAACCACGGGGTCACATGCTCGCACACCCAATCGTGGTAATCTGCATGGCTCTCGACACGACCGAATATGTAATCGAGAACTCGCTGCGGTGTCGTTGCAACCGCCCACGGATTTTCGACCATCCCATGCGGGATATGGGCACACAACTGGTCCGCGATATCGCGACGCCCGACCACAGCGAGCAACAATACTGAGACGGTCCCCGGACCGATGGCCAACGCAGTACAGATTCGCCTTGTCGCACCTGTCGCATTCTTCGACAACACGATTATCGCCAGCACCGCGCCGAGTGCGAATTCCAGTGGAATCGCTTCGTGTATGAGCGCCAGCACGGCCATCGTAAGTCCGTACAGCGTACTGAGGATCACCCGGGTTCGAGAGGTGTGGGCCCTGGTCAGAAAAATGCTGAAGGCTACCAACGCGGTCATCCCGAAGAGTTCCGGATGTGGATTATAGATGGCGTAAGAAAAGGCAAAGGGTAGCACCGGAACGAGGAGGGCAAGCATTATCCTGCGCTCGGACCGGTTGCCCGTGGAAAGGATAAGCCACACCACGACGGCAAGGGCGATCAGCCACACCGTGATAGACGTCCACAGAACGGTATAGGCGCCGGCAAAGAAATGATCGCCGGTCAACATGCGAATCAGTTCACCGCCCAGCCCGCGACGTACAAACCCGAATTCATAGCTGGCCGCGTAATAATGCAACCACAGGATGGCATTCGGAAAGACAGCTTCGACAAAATACACATGCCAGATACCCCACACGACCAACCAGGTCGACACCAGGACATATACCCGAGCGCGTTTGTCAGCGAGTTGAGCGTATTTCACGAGGATTTCTGCACTGCCCAGTGTCGCTTGGTCGGCACCGCCAATGCCTTTGACAGCAAAGCACTGTGACACACCATAACGACCCTCCGCGCCCCAAGGTCGAAAAAGAGACTAACCGACGCAGAATGGCGGTGGCAACGGGTTCGGCTCCACGGATCGCTCGCCAATCCAGTGTGTACCCCAGCCGCTCGGCCAGCCTTCGTAGCAGGTCGATTGTGGCGTCAGCGATCCCGTCCCAGGAGGGAATGGGGCGGCCCCGGCGCCATCAGGTTGTTGCCGAGCCCGCTAGTACCGGCACAACCGCGGGCGGCCGCGGCGCGGCTCAGCTCGGCTAGTGCGGCGTCGACCCTGACCCGATCCCGACTTGAGCGCAATTCGTACAGTTTGGCCAGCTGCTCGGCGCGCACCCGGCTGTTTTCGACCTTGAGCACCTCGACCTCACCGACCGACACACCACTGCCATAGGTCGAGTTGCGCCTCCATGCTTAAGTGCGCTCCGGCCCCTTTGCCGTCATCAGCGCGAACAACGTCAGGAATGACGCCGCCGGAATCGCATTAACAACGCGATCTCGCACCCGGACATGTGCCCCCACGGCGAGGATGAAGTACAACGTCAACATCGCTGTCGTCAGCCGCGCCAAGGCCGGGAATCGGGTGACCGACAACAAACCGACCGCAGAGGCGGCCTTGACCACCGGCAGCACCGGGCGAACGCTGACCGGAACGTCCAAGTCGTCGAGTAACCTGGCGATAGGTGGCAGCGGGATGGCGCACGCCACCGCGTCGCCCGCCTGCAGAGCTGCCAGTACCGCATAGGTTTTCGGTGAGGTCAAACCACTCATCGGACCACTCTATTGAGTCAACCTGGGGGGCGTCCCCAGCGAACCCTCGACCGGCTTGCGGGCTATCGCCTCGGCTGTAGCCACCGCCCGAGCGATCGACGGGTCGGTATCGGTGGAGAACCAGCCGGCGACCTCGGCGTCGTCACCGTCGGCCGCGTGCTTGGGCTGGTCTTCGACCGGGGACGGCTCGAACCGGAACACCCCGTCCTCACCCGGCTTGCCCAGCAGCCTGGTGAACCCCTGCAGTGCGGCGTTGAAGTCGCTGGGCACCACCCATACCTTGTTGGCGTCCCCACGCGCCATCTCCGGCAGCGTCTGCAGGTATTGGTAGGCCAGCATCTCCGGGGTGGGCCGGCCAGCCTTGATCGCGGCGAACGTCTTCTCGATGGCCTTGGCCTGCCCTTGCGCCTGCAGGTAGGCCGCGGCGCGCTCACCCTGAGCGCGCAGCATCCGAGACTGCCGATCGGCCTCAGCAGCCAAGATCGCGGCCTGCTTGGCGCCCTCGGCGGCCAGGATCTGCGCCTGCTTTTGCCCCTCGGCCTGTTTTATCGCCGCCTCCCGGGTACCTTCGGCGGTCAGAATCATCGCTCGCTTCTCCCGGTCGGCCTTCATCTGCTTTTCCATCGACGCCTGAATCGACGGCGGCGGATCGATGCTGCGCAGCTCCACCCGCGCCACCCGCAGACCCCAGCGGCCGGTCGCCTCATCGAGAACGCCGCGCAGCTGGGCGTTGATCTGGTCACGCGAGGTCAACGTCTGCTCCAGCGTCATCCCGCCGACAACGTTGCGCAGGGTGGTGGTGGTGAGCTGTTCGACCCCGACGATGTAATTGCTGATCTCGTACACCGCCGCCTGCGGAACGGTCACCTGGAAGTAGACGACGGTGTCGATGTTCAGCGTCAAGTTGTCCTCGGTGATCACCGGTTGCGGCGGAAACGACACCACCCGCTCGCGCAGGTCCACCCGAGCCCGGACGCGGTCGATGAACGGCACCAACAGCGTCAACTGCCCACTGACCGTACGACTATAGCGACCCAGCCGCTCGATCACCGCGGCCTCCGCCTGCGGGATCAGCGCCACCGACTTGGCCACCACGATGATGGCGAAAATCACCAGGACGGCCAGAAACACCAGACCAGCAACGGCTCCTTGCACCGGAATTCCTTTCTCGAGTCCCTACACGTCCTTGAAGACCACCGCCGTGGCGCCGTCGATTTGCACCACGGTCACCGAGTCACCAGGTTCGAACACATCACCGTCGTTGAGCGGGCGCGCCGTCCACACCTGGCCGTCCAGCTTCACCTGACCCCCGTCGCGGGCCACCCGACCAAGCACCACCGCCTTCTTACCCTCCAGCGCCTCGATGCCCAGCTGCACACCTTTGGTCTGCGTCAGCCGGCGCCGCACCGCCGGCCGAACCAACACCAGCAGCAGCACCGAGACGAGGAGAAACACCGCCCCGTCGGCCCACATCGGCCAAGCCAGCAGCCAGCTGCTTACCGAGGCGGCCAGCGCACCGCCGCCGAGCATCAGCAAGAACATGTCGCCGGTCAGTGCCTCTGCGCCGACGAGCACCAACGCCGCGATAAGCCAGATCAAAGCGACGGGCATGCGCTTAGGATACGCGTGATCCGCGTCAGCCGGGTCGAACAACTACACTGCAAGATCATGTGGTGTCCCAGTGTTTCGCTGTCGATCTGGGCTAACGCTTGGCTCGCCGGCAAGGCTGCTCCCGACGACGTGTTGGATGCATTATCACTTTGGGCGCCAACGCAATCCGTCGCAGCTTATGATGCCGTGGCTGCGGGCCACACCGGGCTGCCGTGGCCCGACGTCCACGATGCTGGAACGGTCTCGCTCCTGCAGACACTGCGCGCCGCGGTGGGCCGGCGCCGACTGCGGGGGACGATCAATGTGGTGTTGCCGGTGCCGGGCGATGTGCGCGGGCTGGCTGCGGGAACACAGTTCGAGCACGACGCCCTTGCCGCCGGCGAGGCGGTGATCGTCGCCAACCCGGAGGATCCCGGCAGCGCCGTTGGCCTGGTCCCGGAGTTCTCCTATGGCGATGTCGACGAAGCCGCGCAGAGCGAGCCACTCACGCCCGAATTGTGTGCACTTTCTTGGATGGTGTATTCACTTCCCGGGGCCCCAGTGTTGGAACACTACGAGCTCGGCGATGCCGAATACGCGTTGCGGTCAGCGGTGCGCTCGGCCGCCGAAGCCTTGAGCACCATCGGACTGGGATCTAGCGACGTCGCCAAGCCCCGTGGCCTCGTCGAGCAGTTGCTCGAATCGTCACGGCAACACCGGGTTCCCGACCACGCGCCATCGCGCGCATTGCGGGTGCTCGAGAATGCCGCGCACGTCGATGCGATCATCGCGGTCAGTGCCGGGCTGAGTCGATTGCCGATCGGAACGCAGTCGTTGTCGGACGCTCAGCGTGCCACCGATGCGTTGAGACCGTTGACCGCCGTGGTGCGCTCGGCCCGGATGTCCGCGGTCACGGCGATCCTGCACTCGGCCTGGCCGGACTGACGCTAGCCACGCAGTGCGGCGGACGGCATGGCTGGCCGTTGATGCTGGACAGACAGCCCGGCACCGGATCGGGGCCACTCACCCGCGCAGGTATACGGCCGTAACGGAGTTCGTCGATCAAACCTCTGGCTAGTCGAGCGAACCGCGGGTCGGCATTGGGGGTGCTGGCCCGGGCGTACGCGATGCCCGCTGCCTCGGCTTGTAATCGCAACTCGTGGTCGAGATCCCACACCACCTCGATATGGTCGGCGACGAATCCAATGGGACACACGATCACCGCGTTGATGCCGGCCCCAGCCAGACCGGTGAGCTGGTCGGTAACGTCTGGCTCCAGCCAGGGCACCTGCGGCGGGCCCGATCTCGACTGCCAGGCCAGGTCAAAGTCGCAGTATCCGGCAGCGGCCGCGACCAGCCTTGTGGCGTAGGCGACTTGGCGGCTGTAGAGGTTGGGGCCACAGCGGCGGTCGGCGGCCGTCGGGATCGAATGCGCGGTGAACACCAGCCGGGCATCACCGCGCACGGTTGCGGCGGCCGCGGTGATGGCGTCGGCGAACATCTCGACGAACAGCGGATGGTCGAAGTAGGGCCGCAGTTTTACCAGTTCAGGCGCGTCGCGCCCGGCCGCGCGGCGGGCCCGCGCGATGTCCTCCACGTACTGTGTGCAGCTCGAGTAACCGCTCCACGCAGATGTCGCAAAGACCGCTGCACGCCGGACACCGTTGTCGCGCATGGCCGTAACGGCATCTTCTACATACGGCTCCCAGTTGCGGTTACCGAAGTACACCGGCAGTTCTTGCTGCGCCTCCAGCTCCGCGATCAGTGTGCGATTAATGCCATTGATCGGTGATACCCCACCGAAATGCAGGTAGTGCTCGGCCACCGCGTCCAACCGTTCGGCAGGCACACCGCGGCCCCGGGTAACGTTCTCCAGGAACGGCCGCACCTGCTCGGGCCCTTCCGGTCCGCCGAACGACAGCAGCAGGACGGCATCAAATTGCATGCGTTCTAGAGCAATTGGGTGTGCGCGCCGCCGTCGGCGTAGATGATGTCACCCGTGGTCGCCGGCAGCCAGTCAGACAGCAGCGCGCACACCGTCTTGGCGACCGGCGTCGCATCCTTCATGTTCCAGCCGATCGGAGCGCGCTGATCCCAGCCCTCCTCGAGCAGCTGGATCTGGGCGCCGGCCTCCTCGCCGAGCGCACCGCCGACGATCGCACTCATCGCCAGCGTCCGGATAGGGCCTGCGGCAACGAGATTCGAACGCACACCGTACTTGCCGGCCTCGCGCGCCACGAACCTGTTGACCGACTCCAACGCGCTCTTGGCGACCGTCATCCAGTTGTAGGCCGGCATCGCCCGGCTCGGGTCGAAGTCCATGCCGACGATGGAACCTCCGGGGTTCATGATCGGCAGCAGCGCCTTGGCCATCGAAGCATACGAATACGCCGAGATGTGGATGCCCTTGGACACATCCGCGTAGGGCGCGTCGAAGAACGGGTTGATGCCCATCCCGGTCTGCGGCATGAACCCAATCGAATGCACCACCCCGTCGAGCTTGTTGCCCGCCCCGATCGCCTCGGTCACCCGGCCGGCCAAGCTGGCCAGGTGCTCCTCGTTTTGCACGTCGAGTTCGAGCAGCGGGGCCTTTGCCGGCAGCCGGTCGGTGATGCGCTGAATCAGCCGCAGCCGGTCGAACCCGGTGAGCACCAGCTGGGCGCCCTGCTCCTGGGCTACCCGTGCGATGTGAAACGCGATCGACGAGTCGGTGATGATTCCGCTAACCAGAATCCGTTTGCCGTCCAGCAGTCCTGTCATGTGCGTCCTTGTGTTGTGTCAGTGGCCCATACCCATGCCGCCGTCGACCGGGATGACCGCACCGGAGATATAGCTCGCATCCTCGGAAGCCAGGAAGCTGACCACCCCGGCGACCTCGGCGGGGGTGCCGACCCGCTTCGCTGGGATAAATTGCAGCGCCCCCTGCTGAATCCGCTCATCCAGCGCGCGGGTCATATCGGTGTCGATGTAGCCCGGGGCCACCACATTCGCGGTCACGTTTGCCTTCGACAGCTCGCGGGCGATCGAGCGGGCCATGCCAATCACTCCGGCCTTGGAGGCTGCGTAGTTGGCCTGGTTGCCGATGCCCCAGCTGCCGGAGACCGAACCTATGAATATCATTCGACCGAATTTGTTGCGCTGCATGCTGCGCGATGCCCGTTGAGCCACCCGGAACGCCCCGGTGAGGTTGGCGTTGATGACCTTCTCGAACTTTTCCTCGGTCATCCGCATGAGGAATGCGTCCGCGGATAGGCCGGCGTTGGACACCAGCACCTCGACCGGACCCTGGTGCTCTTCTACCGCCGTGAAGGCGCGATCGACGGCGTCGCTGTCGGTGACGTCACATTCGACGCCAAACAGCCCCTTTGGCGCTCCGGATCCACGGTGGGTGACGGCCACCTTGTGGCCGTCGGCAGCCAGCCGCTGTGCGATCGCCAGCCCGATCCCCCGGTTTCCTCCGGTAACCAGGACTGAACGGGATACGAATGGGGGTTTGGCCCCTTCAGTGGCTGTGGCAGTCACCCCGACAACCTATCGTCTCGCCGCGGCCGGGCCGAAATCGGTATGTCCACGAGCGTAACGTGGCTGCGATTTCCGGCGGGAACTTTCGCACTGGGGTTACGCTCGTGACGTTTGTCGGTGTGACTCAGCACACTTCGACCATGACGGATCCCTTTCTGGGCAGCGAGGCCCTGGCTGCGGGTGTATTGACGCCCTACGAATTGCGCAGCAGGTATGTCGCGCTACATAAAGACGTGTACGTGCCGCAGGGTGTGGAACTGACCGCGCAATTGCGTGCAAAAGCGCTGTGGCTGCGCTCGCGCCGCCGCGGCGTGCTGGCCGGCTACTCGGCTTCTGCCTTCCATGGCGCCAAGTGGATCGACGCGGATCTTCCCGCCGCGATCATCGACACCAACCGCCGCCGTGCCCCGGGGCTGCAAGTCTGGGAAGAGCGCATCGAGCCCGACGAGATCTGCGTCATCGAGGGCATGCGCGTGACCACACCGGAGCGAACGGCGCTCGACCTGACCAGTCGATTTCCATTGGACCCCGCCGTCGCGGCCGTCGACGCCCTGATACAGGCCACCGATTTGAAGGTGGCCGACGTCGAGCCGCTGATCGAGCGCTATCGGGGCCGCCGTGGCATGAAGGCCGCAAGAGCCGCTCTGGACCTCGTCGACGGCGGTGCCCAGTCCCCCAAGGAAACCTGGCTGCGCTTGTTGTTGATCCGCGCCGGCTTTCCGCGCCCCCAGACGCAGATCGCGGTGCGCAACGAATGGGGCTGGGCGGAAGCCCATTTGGATATGGGCTGGCAAGACATCAAGGTCGCGGCCGAGTATGACGGCGACCACCATCTGACCAGTCGCTACCACTACCGGAAAGACATCCTCCGGCACGAGAAAGTCCAGCACCGCTACGGGTGGATCGTGGTCCGGGTCGTCGCCGAGGACCACCCCGCTGACATCATCCGCCGCGTGGGCGAGGCCCGCGCTTTCCGAGCGTAACCGCACTGCGAAAATCCGCGCCGGAAATCGCAGCCAGGTTACGCTCGCGGGCTGCCGGGGCCGCGGGAGAAGCTAAGTCGGCAACCGCCGGTTGATGAGCAGCGCCGCTAGCGCCGCCAACGCCAGCGCCAGCGCACCCAACCGCAACCAGCCGACGCTGGCGTCACCCTTGATGGTCTCGTAGCCGATCTGCTGCTGCAGCGACGAGTAAACGGCCCTCAGCTCGGCCAAAGTCGCCGCATTGTAGGAATTTCCACCGGAGAGCTGGGCGACCTTCTTCATCGTTTCGTCGTCGACGGGCACCGGTTGGCGCTGGTCGTTGATCTCGACGAAGCCGTATGGGGTGCCGAACGAGATCGTCGAAATCGGCACGCCCTGGTCCTTGGCGGTGCGGGCGGCGGTGTAGGCGCCCTTGGGGTTGTCCGGGTTGGTCGGCATCGTCTCCTTGCCGTCGGAGAACAGCACGATGCGCGCCGGCGGCGGCGTGTCGCCGCCACCGATCACCGCGCCAACCGTGGCGATGGCCTGCAGCGCGGTGAAGATCGCCTCCCCGGTGGCGGTACGGTCGGCGAACTGTAACTTGTCCAGCGCATTCTTGGTCGCCTCCCGGTTGGTCGTCGGCGACACCAGGACCGTCGCCGTGCCCGCGTAGGCAATCAATCCCAGATTGATGCCCGGGGTCAACTCGTCGGCGAACTGCTTGGCAGCCTCCTGCGCGGCCACCATCCGGCTGGGCTCGACGTCGGTGGCGCGCATCGACTGCGACACGTCGATCACCAACATCACCACCGCGCGGTTGCGGGGAATCCGGACGTCATGCGTCGGACCGGCCATCGCGATGGTGAACAGCAGCAGCGATAACACCAGCAGGATCGCCGGGACATGCCGCCAGCGGGATGGCCGCTTGGGTGCGACGCTCTCCAGCAACTCCATGTTGGCGAACCGCAGCATTCGCCGCTGGCGCGCCAGCTGCATCAGGATGTACAGCGCGACCAGTCCGGCCACGACAAACAGGAATAGGAAGAACCATGAATGCGCGAAGCCGGATAGCGTCATCGGCCCCAGCAACGGCAATGTCATAACTGACCCATCACTGGTGTCCCGCCAATGCCCCACGCCGGCGAGAGGCGACGAATCGTACGATATCGGCAAGCCAGTCGCGGTCGGTGCGAAGCGATAGCAAGGGTGCCCCGCAACCGCGGATGGTGCGCGCCACGTCGGCCCGGTGCGCCGCAGCTGCCCTAGCGAAGTCGTCGCGCAGCGCAGGGTCGATGCTGAACTCGCGCACAACCCCGGATTCGGCGTCCTGCAGCACCACATCACCCACGTCCGGCAATTCGACATCGCGCGGATCGAGCACTTCGATGGCCAGCACCTCATGGCGGGCTGCGATCGCCCGCAGCGGACGCATCCAGTTGATCGGGCCCAGAAAATCGCTGATGATCACCGCCATCCCGCGACGACGTTCGGGCCGGCGCAGCGCATCGATGGCAACCGCCAGGTCGCCGCGGACCCCCGCAGGGGCCTGCGGCATGGTCGCAATGGTGCGCAACATCGTGTGCTGATGTTGGCGCCCGGTGCGAGCCGGCACCCGAGTCATCGCGGCGCCGTTGGCGATCAGCGCACCGAGCCGGTTGCCGCCGCCGCTGTTGAGGAAGGTGATGGCAGCCGCCGCCGCCACCGCGAGGTCACGTTTCTCGCAGCAGGCGGTGCCAAAATCCAGGCTGGCCGACATGTCGACCACCAGCCAGGTTTCCAGTTCCCGGTCGGCGATCATCTGCCGGACATGCGGGTGAGTGGTGCGAGCGGTGACCGCCCAGTCCATCCGGCGGACATCGTCACCGGGCTGGTAGAGGCGCGACTCCCCTGGCTCCGAACCCGGCCCAGGTATCAGGCCGAGGTGATCGCCGTGCAAGACACCGTCGAGCTTCTGCTTGACGGTCAACTCGAGGGTGCGCAGCGCCGCCGCCAGCTTCGGGTCGTCGATGTCCCCGCGCAGCATCGACGGCGGATGCACCACCGCCGGCGCTTTGGATTCGGTCACCGGCCGCTCGCCGCGGCCGCGGCCTGCATCACCGGCGGCACCGAATGGCCTTGCTGTGGAACGGCATTCACCTGTGGCAGCGCCACAGTCTGCAGCACACGGTTGATGACGATCTCCGGTGAGATTTCGTCGGCGAGCGCGTCATAGGTGAGCACGAGCCGGTGTCGCAGCACATCAGGAATGACCTCGATGACGTCTTGCGGGATGACATAGTCACGGCCCCGGACCAGCGCCAGGGACCGTGCGGCGGCGATGATGCCCAGCGAAGCACGCGGGGATGCGCCGAACGCGACCCAGCTCTTCACGTCGTTCATCCCCAACTGCTCGGGTTTGCGGGTGGCGAAGACGACTCGAACGACATAGTCGACCAGCGCGTGGTGGACGAAGTTGTTGGCCGCTATCTCCTGCAGCCGCAGCAGGTCGCCCGTGCTCAGGATCTGCTTGGCCTGCGGCGGGGTAACACCCATACGGTAGATGATTTCGCGCTCTTCTTCGGGCGACGGGTAGCCCACGTTGATCTTGAACAGGAAGCGGTCCCGTTGCGCCTCCGGTAGCGGGTAGACGCCCTCGTGCTCGATCGGGTTCTGCGTCGCCATCACCAGGAACGGGCTGGGCATCGGGAAGGTCCTACCGCCGATGGACACATGGCGCTCCTGCATGACTTCCAGCAACGCCGACTGCACCTTCGCCGGAGCCCGGTTGATCTCGTCGGCGAGCAGGAAGTTGGCCACCACCGGTCCGAGTTCGGTGTCGAATTCCTCCCTGCCTTGCCGGTAGATGCGCGTCCCGATGATGTCGGTGGGCACCAGATCCGGGGTGAACTGGATGCGCGAAAATGTCCCGCCGACCACCCGAGCGAAGGTCTCCACCGCCAACGTCTTGGCCACGCCGGGAACGCCCTCAAGCAGCACATGCCCCTTGGACAGCAGGCCGACGAGCATCCGCTCCACCAGCTGGTCCTGGCCGACGATAATCCGCTTGACCTCGAAGATGGCCCGCTCCAGCGTGTGCACCTCGGCGGCCAGCCCCTCGGCACCACCGGGGGGCGCCTCGTGGGCTGGCGAAGCTGAATGCCCACCCGGGGTCTGGTAACCGCCGGCGCCCGCGGGGAACCCACCTGCTGATGTCATCAAAATCCTCCACAGCTCAATCGGACACGACTGCCGACATGACCAACGTCGCGGGGCAGCGACGCGCCCGCGTTCAACTATTCCAGGCCTCCTGGATTCCGTCGACGCCGCGGTGGTGCCCGGCAAATCACACCTGGCTCAGTATTCGATGATCCTAGTCACGAACGGCGTCATTCCGGCCTTTCGCACCGGGCTCACCGTGACTTTGCCGGCGCTTCCGGATGCCTCCAGCATTTGGCCGTTGCCCAGATACAGGGTGACGTGCTGGCCGCCGCCTGGGCCGTAAAAGATCAGGTCGCCGCGCTTGGCCTCAGCGGGCGGAACGTGGCGACCGGCGTTGTACTGATCACCGGAGAACCGCGGGATCAGCACGCCGACCCCGGCGAAGGCATACCGCACCAGACCTGAGCAGTCGAAGCCGACAGTGTTGGCCCCCGAGTCCACGCCCTTGCTGGGGCCCTGAAGCGAGCCACCACCCCACGAATAGGGCACCCCCATCTGCGACCCGGCCCGGCGAATCACATATTCGACGGCCTGACGGGCGTTGGCCCGCGGAATCCGGCTCGCGCCGGTTGTGGCGGCGCTGGGAGCGCTGGCAGCAGGGCCGCCGAGGTTGATTCCCAACCCACCGAGGAACTGCCTGCCCAAATCCAGCGTGGTCTGGGTGGCCTGGGCGGTGGCCTGCAACGACGCGTTGGCTACCGCCAGCGGATCTCCGGGCGCCCCCGCACTGACCAATGCCGGCAGCGTGGGATCCCATTGTCCGGGTTCGGCATCGGCGGGCGTTGCCACACCGACCATCAGGCCGGCAACCACCGCGGTGATCCAGGCCAGTTTGATCGGGTGAAAACGCGTGTGGCGCATGAATCCTCGTCTAGTACTCGATGTATCGGACCACATACGGGGTCATGCCAGCCGTGCGCACGGGCGCAACCCGCACCTTCAAACCGACGTCGGGCGCCTCGAGCATCTGGCCGTTGCCGAGGTAGATCGTCACGTGCTGGCTACCGTTCGGGCCGTAGAAGATGACGTCGCCGCGGCGCATCTGCGAGGACGGGATCTTGCGGCCCAGGTTGTACTGCGAACCCGAGTAGTGCGGCAGCTTGATGCCCACCCCAGCAAACGAGTACAACACCAGGCCTGAGCAGTCGAAGCCGACGGTGCCGGCCCCGGAGTCGATGCCCTTGCTCGGGCCCGCGGCATTGCCGCCGCCCCAGGAATAGGGCACCCCGATCTGTGACATGCCGCGGCGGATCACGTATTCAGAAGCCTGGCGCCCATAAACTCGCGGAATCCGGCCCTGGGCCGAGCCCGCCGGAGCGTTGGTGATGCCGGTATCGGTGGGCTGCAAGATGCCCAGCTGCTCCAGGAACTTGCGCCCCATATTGGCGGTGACCTGCGCTGACGTTGCCGAGATCCCCAACACCTGGTTCACTACCGCGATCGGGTCGCCGGGGATGTTGGCGCTGGGGATCATGGGCAGCGTGGGGTCCCACAAGCCATCCCATGCACGCCCACCGGCAGGGCCCGATCCGGGATCCCACATCCGGAACGGCGGCGCACCCTGACCACCCTCCGAGGACCAGGCAACCAACCTGGCCGCCTGCAGTCGGGCTTGAGCCGCATCGCGCTCGGCGGCCAGGCGTTGGACCTCCTCGCGCTGTTCATCGAACTTCCGCCGGGTCTCGGTGAGCGCCGCCACCGCGGCATCCTGGCTGGCCTTTGCGTCGGCGGCGGCCTTATCAGCCTTCTGCTTGGCTAGCCGCGCCGCCGACTCCGTGTTCACCCGCTCGGTCCGGGCCCGCTGCAGGTTGGCCATCACCGCTTGGGAACTGGCGCTAAGGGTCTTGGCGGCGGTCACAGTGGCAATGATCTCGTCGGGGCTGCTCGCGCTGAGGTAGCTGACCGAGGGACCGTTCATGTAGGTGGCCGCCGCGAAGGTGTCGAACCGGTGCTGAGCCGCGGCGATCGCCGCGTTGGCGTCCTTAACCGCGCGCTGGCTGACCTCCAGGTCGTCTTCGGCCGCGGCAGCGTTGTCCCGAGCGGTTTCCACGTCGACCATCGCCTTGTTAACGCTTTCCTGTTCGGCCTGAACCTCGTCGCTCAGGTCTTGCAGGCGCTGGTTGGCCTTGGCGACGTCGGCAATCAGCGCGGCGATGGTGTCCGTCTGTGGATCGGCGGTAGCCAGCCCCGGTGTGCATACCAGCAGGGCCACACTCAAAGCCGACGGAATTGCCGGACGGACAAACCGTGCGGCCGGTCGCGCTGGCGAGCCACGGCGATTCCGTCTCATTCGACTCAGATCTCCTAGGGCTCAACTCGGAGGGACAGCGCAGGTCAACGCCAACGACACCACAAGCATCATTTGCACCGTACGTCACATCTGACGCTATGGAAACGTAAGTCACAAACTGCCCCCGGTACGTGCGACTAATGTGACCCAACGGTGACCTCGCGCGTTTGCCGCAAACAACCGCCCGGTTAGCGCGGCAACACGAGAAGAGATAGATGTGGCTGGCTAGACGCCTTGATTGAGATCGTCCCCCGCCCCTGGGGCGGCGTCAGTCGACGTTGCTGACCTCCTCCCGCGCAGTTGCATCAACCGAGCACCCACAGCCGCTGCCAGCACACCGATCAGCAAAACAATGGTCAGCGCGCTCCAGGGAAACTCGGGTGTGCTCAGCTCATGGACAAAGTTCTGCGCGGACTGCACCGGATTGCCGGTCTTGGAATGGTCTTCCCCGGCCTCGAGCGTGACCCGGGGGTATTGCGTGCTGTAACTGCCGACATAGTTCGGGCTGAGCACCAAGACGGTGGCATCCGAGTAGTCGGCCCCGACAACGGTCGCGATGTCACGCAGCGGTGTGTCATTGGGCGGGTTGTGGTCGAGCAGCACGATCTTGAGATCGATGCCCTCGTCGCGAGCGTGCTGGACCACCTCGAGCAGGCCCGGCGTGGCCGCCGGTGGAGCGCTGACACCGAGTGCGGCGACCTCCGCTTTGACCGCGGTCATGTCGACGTCTTGCGGAATGTAGCTGGGCAGGAACGGGATCGTCTGAGGAAAATATGGCCCGGTCATCGCATCCTTCCTGCCGACGTGCTACTGGCACGTTACGCGCTGCTCGCACTTCGGCGCGCACCCACACGGCAACAAAGCAGGACAAGCGTACTGCTAGGCTGACACCACGCCGTCGACACGGCCCGTCGGCGGGCGAACCAAATCCCTGGGAGTTGATGTGACTAGCAAATCTGTGAACTCATTCGGAGCCCACGACACCCTGAAGGTCGGCGAAAAGAGTTACCAGATCTATCGTCTCGACGCCGTCCCCAATACCGCGAAACTCCCCTACAGCCTCAAAGTGCTCGCCGAGAACCTGTTGCGCAACGAGGACGGCAGCAACATCACCAAGGACCACATCGAGGCCATCGCCAACTGGGACCCTAAGGCCGAGCCCAGCATCGAGATCCAGTACACGCCCGCCCGGGTGGTGATGCAGGACTTCACCGGCGTACCGTGCATCGTCGACTTGGCCACCATGCGCGAGGCGATCGCCGATCTGGGCGGCAACCCGGACAAGGTCAACCCGCTGGCGCCCGCAGACTTGGTGATCGACCACTCGGTGATCGCCGATTTGTTCGGCCGCGCCGACGCATTCGAGCGCAACGTCGAAATCGAATACCAGCGCAACGGTGAGCGTTACCAATTCCTGCGCTGGGGCCAAGGCGCTTTCGACGACTTCAAAGTGGTGCCGCCGGGCACCGGCATCGTGCACCAGGTCAATATCGAGTACCTGGCCAGCGTGGTGATGACTCGCGACGGAGTGGCCTACCCCGACACCTGCGTGGGCACCGACTCACACACCACCATGGTCAACGGCCTGGGTGTGCTCGGGTGGGGTGTCGGCGGCATCGAGGCGGAGGCCGCGATGCTGGGTCAGCCGGTATCGATGCTGATCCCGCGGGTCGTGGGTTTCAGGTTGACCGGCGAGATCCAGCCGGGAGTCACCGCCACCGACGTGGTGTTGACCGTCACCGAGATGCTGCGCCAGCACGGCGTCGTCGGCAAATTCGTCGAGTTCTACGGCGAGGGCGTGGCCGAGGTGCCGCTGGCCAACCGCGCCACCCTGGGCAACATGAGTCCCGAATTCGGTTCCACCGCAGCGATTTTCCCGATCGACGAAGAAACCATCAAGTATCTGCGGTTTACCGGTCGCACGCCGGAGCAGGTCGCACTGGTCGAGGCCTACGCCAAGGCGCAGGGCATGTGGCACGATCCCAAGCACGAGCCGGAGTTCTCGGAATACCTCGAACTCAACCTATCCGACGTGGTGCCGTCGATCGCCGGACCAAAGCGTCCACAGGACCGAATCGCGTTGGCGCAAGCCAAATCAACATTCCGCGAGCAGATTTACCACTATGTCGGCAATGGTTCCCCGGATTCCCCCCACGACCCGCACTCGAAGCTGGACGAGGTAGTCGAGGAGACATTCCCGGCCAGCGACCCGGGGCAGCTGACGTTCGCCAACGACGACGTCGCCACTGACGAAACCGTGCACTCGGCTGCCGCGCATGCCGATGGCCGGGTGAGCAACCCAGTGCGGGTGAAGTCGGACGAACTCGGCGAATTCGTGCTCGACCACGGCGCGGTGGTGATTGCCGCGATCACGTCCTGCACCAACACCTCCAACCCCGAAGTAATGCTGGGCGCGGCGCTGCTGGCCCGCAACGCCGTCGAAAAGGGACTGACCTCGAAGCCGTGGGTGAAGACCACGATTGCCCCGGGCTCGCAAGTGGTCAACGACTACTACGACAGATCCGGCCTGTGGCCGTATCTGGAGAAGCTCGGCTTCTATCTGGTCGGCTACGGCTGCACCACCTGCATCGGCAACTCCGGGCCGCTGCCCGAGGAAATCTCAAAAGCGGTTAACGACAACGACCTTTCGGTGACCGCGGTACTGTCCGGCAACCGGAACTTCGAGGGCCGTATCAACCCAGACGTGAAGATGAACTACCTGGCATCGCCGCCGCTGGTCATCGCCTACGCGCTGGCCGGGACCATGGACTTCGACTTCCAAACCCAGCCGCTCGGTCAAGACAAAGACGGTAAGAACGTTTTTCTCCGCGATATCTGGCCATCGCAGCAGGATGTCTCCGACACCATCGCCGCGGCGATCAACCAGGAGATGTTCACCCGCAACTACGCCGACGTGTTCAAGGGCGACGACCGCTGGCGCAACCTGCCAACCCCGAGCGGCAACACCTTTGAGTGGGACCCGAATTCGACCTACGTGCGCAAGCCGCCGTATTTCGAGGGGATGACAGCCAAACCCGAACCGGTCGGCAACATCAGCGGTGCCCGGGTGCTGGCGCTGCTCGGTGATTCGGTGACCACCGACCACATCTCCCCCGCCGGCGCCATCAAGCCCGGAACTCCCGCGGCGCGCTACCTCGACGAACACGGTGTCGACCGCAAGGACTACAACTCCTTCGGTTCTCGCCGCGGCAACCACGAGGTGATGATTCGTGGCACCTTCGCCAACATCCGGCTGCGTAACCAACTGCTAGACGACGTGTCCGGCGGTTATACCCGCGACTTCACCCAGCCGGGCGGTCCGCAGGCGTTCATCTACGACGCCGCGCAGAACTATGCGGCGCAACACATTCCGCTGGTTGTGTTCGGCGGCAAAGAGTACGGGTCGGGTTCGTCACGGGACTGGGCGGCCAAAGGCACATTGCTACTGGGCGTGCGGGCGGTGATCGCCGAGTCATTCGAGCGGATCCACCGGTCCAACCTGATCGGCATGGGCGTGATCCCGCTGCAGTTCCCCGAAGGAAAGTCAGCGTCGTCGTTGGGACTCGACGGTACCGAGGTCTTCGACATCACCGGTATCGACGTGCTTAACGACGGCAAGACACCCAAGACGGTGTGCGTCCAGGCCACCAAGGGCGACGGCGCCACGATCGAGTTCGACGCCGTGGTGCGCATCGACACCCCCGGTGAGGCGGACTACTACCGCAACGGCGGCATCCTGCAGTACGTGCTGCGCAACATACTGAAGTCAGGCTGACCGAGCGCCCGTGCCCAAGGTCAGCGAGGACCATCTGGCGGCTCGCCGCCGTCAGATCCTCGACGGTGCGCGCCGTTGCTTTGCCGAATACGGCTATGACAAGGCCACGGTCCGGCGCCTGGAACAGGCAATCGGGATGTCGCGCGGTGCGATCTTTCACCACTTCCGCGACAAGGACGCGCTGTTTTTCGCGCTGGCGCGCGAGGATACCGAGCGAATGGCGGCTGTAGCATCCCGCGAAGGCCTCATCGGTGTGATGCGCGACATGCTTGCCGCGCCCGACCAGTTCGACTGGCTGGCCACCAGGTTGGAGATCGCACGCAAGCTGCGCAACGACCCTGACTTCAGCCGCGGCTGGGCGGAGCGCTCCGCGGAATTGGCGGCGGCGACCACCGATCGGCTGCGCCGGCAAAAGCAGGCTAACCGAGTGCGTGACGATGTGCCTAGCGACGTTTTGCGGTGCTACCTGGACCTGGTGCTCGACGGATTGCTGGCCCGGCTGGCCTCCGGCGAAGACCCGCAGCGGCTAGCCGCCGTCCTCGACCTGGTGGAGAACTCGGTGCGTCGGTCTTGACATGCGCTGACTGTGAATCTGACGACGCGACACGCCGCTGTCGCGTCGTCAGATTCACAATCGGCGGATCAACGCGGCCGGGAACGGCGATTGGGGCCGCCGCGGCCGCGCATCGTGGTGCCTGACTCGCGCAGCATGCTGTGAATAGATCCGTACGACCGGCCGGTGGTGGCCGCCAGGTTGCGGATACTGGCCCCGCCCTCGTAGGCGTTGCGCAACTCGCGCAGCAGCTGATCGCGCGTCTTCTTTGACTTCCGCATCGGTACCCTCCGTCGATCCCAGGCACCTAGCCTAAGAACCCGCCGCCGCCCCGGTGGTGCTTTGGCCGAAATCGTTACGCGGCAGCCGCATCTAGGTCAGGCCAGCTCGATGAGATCTCGATACTCGTCGGACCAGTAGTCCTCGGTGCCGTCGGGCAACAGCACCACCCGTTGGGGACCGAGCGCCGCGGCCGCCCCGGGATCATGCGTCACCAGCACCACCGCACCTCGGTAGCTGCGCAGCGCGTCGAGCACCTGCTCGCGCGAGGCCGGATCGAGATTGTTGGTCGGTTCATCGAGCAGCAGCACATTCGCGGTGGAGGCCACCAAGCCGGCCAGCGCGAGCCGGGTCTTCTCACCGCCGGAGAGCGTGCCGGCCGGCTGCTCGAGCTGCGGACCGGTGAACATGAACGCACCCAGCAGGCCGCGCAGGTCCTGTTCGCCGGCATCCGGTGCCGCGTGCCGGACGTTCTCCCAAACGGTGGCATCGTTGTCGAGCGTGTCGTGCTCCTGCGCGAAATAGCCGATCCGTAAACCGTATCCGGGTTCCAGCACTCCGGTGTCGGGCTGCTCGACACCGGCCAGCAATCGCAGCAGCGTGGTCTTGCCGGCACCGTTGAGTCCGAGTATGACCACCCGCGAGCCGCGGTCGATGGCCAAGTCGACACCGGTGAAGACTTCCAGCGAGCCATACGTCTTGCCCAGACCGTTGGCCACCAGCGGTGTGCGTCCACACGCCGCCGGGGTGGGGAACTTGATCCGGGCCACCTTGTCGGCGACTCGCTCCTCGTCGAGTGCGGCCATCATCCGATCGGCGCGGCGCAACATGTTCTGGGCCGCAACGGCTTTGGTGGCCTTGGCGCCCAACTTGGCGGCCTGTGCACGCAGCGCGGCCGCCTTGCGTTCGGCGTTAGCGCGTTCCCGGATGCGACGTTGCTCGTCGGTGGCCCGAGCGTCGACGTAGCGCTGCCAGCCCATGTTGTAAACATCGACCTGGCCGCGCACGGCATCCAGGAACCACACTTTATTGACGACATCGGCCACCAGGTCCACGTTGTGGCTGATGACCACCAGCCCGCCCGTATGCAAGCGCAGGAAGTCCCGCAGCCAGCCCAGCGAATCAGCGTCGAGGTGGTTAGTCGGCTCGTCGAGCAACAAGGTGGTGGAATTTCCAGCGCCACTCTCGGACGCGGCGAACAAAATGCGGGCTAGTTCCACCCGGCGGCGCTGACCTCCGGAAAGGGTACGCAGCCGCTGGGTCAGCACCCGCTCGGGCAAGCCTAGGCTGGCGCAGATGCGGCCGGCTTCGCTTTCGGCGCCATAGCCGCCCAGCGCGACGAATCGCTCCTCGAGCTGACCGTAACGGCGGATGGCGCGGTCACGCTCGTCCTCGTCGGCGACCTCGGCCATCAACGCCTGCTGCTTCTCCAGATCAGTGAGCAGGACGTCCAGTCCGCGGGCGGACAGCACCCGGTCACGGGCCAGCACGTCGAGATCGCCAACTTTGGGATCCTGTGGCAGGTAGCCGATTTCGCCGGCACGGGTAACCGACCCGGCATAGGGTTCGACCTCCCCCGCCAGAATGCGCAGCGTGGTGGTCTTGCCGGCACCGTTACGTCCGACCAGCCCGATACGATCGCCGGGCTGCACACGCAGGTCGGGGCCGTCGGGTGCGAGCAGGATGCGCGCGCCAGCGCGGACCTCGAGGTCCGTAGCTGTGATCACATTCGCTCCCTGGTCGTCGGTTGTCTTGGGCGCTGTTACGTGTCATCGGTGAACACCGGCGCCCGCTGCTCGGCCCGTGCGGCAACCGCTTCTTCGAAGTTGGCGGTGAGCAGCCGGACGAAGAGCTGCCCCAAGCCCTCGGCCTGCATGTGCGCCTCCAGACTGGCGGCGTCCAGTCCACTCCACAGCGTACGTTTGGTCAACTCAATTCCCGGCCGCGAGAATCCCGCCATCCGTGCGGCGATCGCGTAGCAGGCATCTAGCAGCTGTTCATCGGGTACCTGACGGGATACCAGCCCGATCCTCTCGGCTTCCTCGGCGCTGACGTCGCGACCGGTCAACATGATCTCGAACGCACGTGAGGATCCAATGGCCCTGGGCAACAGGTAGCTCAGCCCCAATTCGCTGGCGGTCAGCCCGTTGTTGATACCGGCGGCCCGGAAGTAGGCGCTACTCGAGGCCACCCGAATGTCTGCAGCCAGTGCCAGGCACAGCCCACCACCGATGGCGGGGCCGTTGACCGCGGCGATCACCGGCTGGTGCAGCCGTCGCAGCATTAAGATGACGTCATCGAGGAGCTCCATCGAACGCAGCGCGTAGGTGGGCCGAGTCAAGTTCTCGACGTGCGGCACCACCCCCGCCGACTTGTGATCCGCACCCGGAGAAAACCCTCGACCCGCGCCGGTCAGCACCACCACCCGCACCGAGTTGTCGTAGCTGACCTGCGCTAAGGCCTCTTTGAGCGGCACCATGACATCGAATGCCATGGAGTTCATCCGCTCCGGCCGGTTGAGGGTAATCTGCGCGATCTCGGGCCGCGGGTGTTCGACGAGGACCAAACTCACCGTTGAACGGTACCCGGCGACGACTTGCGCCGCGCAGCGGTGGGGCACAGCCGGGCGCCTGGCGCCCGGTCAGGCTTGTTGGGCTCGCCCGTTCTGGGTGGTGGCTTCGCCGGCCTCCACCTCGTAGGCCTTGAGCTGCTGCACCAGGCTCTCCAATGCTGCCGGCGGCAGCGCGCCGGCCTGGTTGAACAACAACTTGCCGTTCTTGAAGGCCATGATCGTGGGGATGGATCGGATCTGAGCGGCCGCTGCAAGCTCTCGTTCGGCTTCGGTGTCGACCTTGGCGTGCACCACGTCGGGGTGTTTTTCCGACGACTCGGCAAAGGTCGGCGCGAACGCGCGGCACGGGCCGCACCAGGAGGCCCAATAATCGACGAGCACCATGTCGCTGCTTTGGATGGTTTCGTTGAACTGTGCGGCAGTGAGGTCTCGGGTAGTCACGCCTGCCTCAACGCCTCAGGATGAAGTCTTTGTTCCAGGGCCGATACCTTCGCCGGCCGGGGACTTGAAGGTGTATGCCCGGAGTTGTTGCACCAGATTGTCCATGATCGCGGGATTGGCGATGCCGGCTTGTTTGAAGACCAGCTTGCCTTTCTTGAAGGCCATCAGCGTGGGCAACAACTTGACCCCGGCGATCGAGGCCAGATCTTTCTCGGTTTCGATGTTGACTTTGCCATGCACGACGTCAAAGTGTTTCCGCGACGACGCCTCGTAGGTCGGTGTGAACAGGTCGCACGGGGCGCACAGCGGTGCCCAAAAGTACACAAGCACGTTGCTGTTGGCGGAGATGGTCTGTTGGAAATACGCCGCCGTGAGGTCTCGAGTGGTCACGGGCACCCCTAACGCAGCCCTGGTCAGTTCTGCGACATCGAGCCTAACGCGCAGCCGAAGCCGCGGCCCGCCACGACCGGTTGGTCAATAGCCGCATGCCGTTGAGGGCCACCAGCACAGTGGACCCTTCGTGACCCACCACACCCAGTGGCAGCGGCAGCTGCCCAAAAAGGTCCCACAGCACCAGGACGGCGATGAAGGTGGCCGCGATGGCCAGGTTGACGGTGACCACCCGGCGCGCCTGCCGTGCCAACCCGATGATCGTCGGGATGGTGTGCAGTTCGTCCCGTATGGTCACCCCGTCTGCGGTCTGTAGGGTCAGATCGGCGCCGGCGCCCATGGCGACAGCGGCGCGGGCGGCGGCCATGGCGGGAGCGTCGTTGACGCCGTCGCCGACGAGCAGCACCTGGTGACCACCGGCCTGCAGGTTGCGCACGACTTCAACCTTCTGCTCGGGCAGCAATGCGGCTCGCACATCGGTGATCCCGGCGTTCCGAGCGACCCGCCAAGCCGCTCGCCCGTTGTCACCCGTGAGCAGCACCGGTGGTGCGGCGGTCAATGCAGCCATCGCCGCGACGGACTCCACGGCATCCGGACGAAGCTGATCGGTGAGCCCGAGCACACCGATGGCAACTCCATCCAACAAGACGATGGCGGCAGTGGCGCCGGCAGAAAGGAGCGGCGCCAGCTCTGCTAGCGGTGCACCGCGGTAGCTTTGCGGGCTGGCGATCTCGACGAAATCGTTGCCCACCAGGGCGTGGACCCCGCAGCCCGGGACCGCGCGGAAGTCCTTGGCGGGCGGTATGGCGATACCACGCCGACGAGCTTCCGCGACGATCGCCCGGCCAAGCGGGTGCTCGCTGGATTGTTCTGCGGCAGCTGCCAATTGCAACAATCGCCGGGCATCGACCACGTTGGGGTCCAGCGGTGCGACGGAAGCCAGTCGCGGGATGCCACGGGTCAGCGTACCGGTCTTGTCCAAAGCGACGATGCTGGTATCGGCCAGGCGTTCGACGACCACCGCGGATTTGACCAGCACCCCATGACGGCCTGCGTTGGCGATCGCCGAAAGCAGCGGCGGCATGGTGGCCAGCACCACCGCGCATGGCGATGCCACGATCATGAAGGTCATGGCGCGCAGCAGCACCGGCCGCAGGTCGGCGCCGAACATCAGCGGAATAACGATGAGGGCAAGGGTGGCCGCGACCATGCCCAGGGAGTAGCGTTGCTCGATTTTCTCAATGAACAGTTGGGTTTTGGCCTTCGTCGCCGAAGCGTCGGCGACCAGTTCGACGATGCGGGCTACCACGGTCTGGCTCGGGTCACGGGTGACCACCAGATGCAATACACCCGATCCGTTCACGGTGCCGGCGAACACCTCGTCACCGCGGGCCTTGGCCACCGGCATCGATTCACCGGTGATCGAGCGTTGGTCGACGTCGCTAGCCCCCGACAGCACCGCACCGTCTGCGGGTATCCGGTCCCCCGGCCGCACCACCACCCGGTCCCCCACCACCAGCTCGCTGGCCGCCACCACCCGTTCGCTGCCGTCGCCCTGGACCACCACCGCCTGATCCGGCGCGAGGTCCAGCAGGCCTTTGACCGATTCCGCGGTGTGTCTGGTGGCAATGTCATCCAGCGCACCGGACGTGGCGAAGATCACGATCAGCAGCGCGCCGTCGAAGATCTGCCCAATCGCGACCGCTCCGACCGCCGCGGCAATCATCAGCAGATCCACATCAAGTGCCTTGTTCCGCAACGCTTGTGCGCCCGCCCATGCCGAGCCCCAGCCGCCGGCCAGATAACAGGCCAGGTAAAGCGTCCACCACATGGCCTCGGGAGCACCGTTCAGTTGCGCCACTAGTCCGGCGAGAAACAGCAGCAGCGCCACGGTGGCCCAGCGCACGGAGACTACCGACCACAGCGCGGCTCCCCAGCTCAATGGGTGGGGAATGGTCTTTGAAACGCGGTCGAAAGGAGCCTCCGCGGCAGTTACTTCACAAGCGGTCAAGGTCATTCCGGCGGCCTCACGACAGGGGTGCGAATTCGTCAGGATGAACCGAGTGTAGGGACGCAGGAACGACCAAAAATCTCGATTGCATTGCGGTATGCGATTGAATTGGTCACTGGCACAAGGCAAGCGGGGCCACTAACGGATTAACCATTCTGGCGGGGTGCGTTACCCCGAAACGGGTGAAGCGGCCGCTGGATCGCGATAAGATACGTCGGTCGCTAGCTCTTCATTGCGGAGGTGCCAGATGTCGTTCGTGGTCGCGAATACGGAGTTCGTGTCGGGAGCGGCGGGGAATCTCGCGCGCCTCGGTTCGATGATTAGCGCGGCCAACTCGGCCGCGGCGGCCCAGACGACCGCTGTCGCGGCCGCAGGCGCCGATGAGGTGTCGGCGGCGGTCGCGGCGTTGTTCGGCGCGCACGGCCAGACCTATCAGGTGCTCAGCGCCCAAGCCGCGGCGTTTCACAGCCAGTTCGTGCAAGCCCTGTCCGGCGGCGCGCAGGCGTACGCCGCCGCGGAGGCCACCAACTTTGGCCCCTTGCAGCCGCTATTCGACGTCATCAACGCGCCCACCCTGGCGCTGTTGAACCGTCCGCTGATCGGCAACGGCGCCGATGGGACCGCGGCGAACCCCAACGGCCAGGCCGGCGGACTCCTGATCGGCAATGGCGGCAACGGCTTCTCGCCCGCTGCCGGCCCCGGCGGCAACGGCGGCGCCGCCGGACTGCTGGGCCACGGCGGCAACGCCGGCGCGCGCCCCCTGGGCGCCCGATGGGGAGGGCGCAGTGGGGGGGAAGAGGGGAGATCGCGGG